>Ga0123335_1000216_pt1 | contig 93180 bp, 70 predicted proteins | sample BiotimSIPDNA_2_FD_89707 | JGI IMG/M metagenome (GOLD analysis project Ga0123335, IMG submission 89707) | Anaerobic biogas reactor microbial communites from Washington, USA - Biogas_R2 time_0 SIP DNA | ecosystem: Engineered > Bioreactor > Anaerobic > Unclassified | place: Washington, USA... | reverse complement strand
TTCTCCCCGAATCACGACTACCTGACGATGACCGCCGATACCGACGCGTACTTCACCAAGAAGCTGTTCACGACCGGTGTCGAGTCTGTCAACTGGATTACAATGTTCGGCAACCTCGGCTATCTGTCGATGGGCAACCACGACGCGTACTCCGTCTATGCCGACATCAACCCGACGACGAAGGAAGTCTATTCCATCTGGTTCAACTACGAAGATGAAACCACCTTTGTTGAGAGACGTCTGGGAGTTACATTGCTCTCCTACGACGAATCCACCATGGAAGCCACCTACGGCATCAAGGGCATCACGTTCGAAGGCGGAAATTCAGCGGCGAATGGCGAATATCTCCCCTACGAGACCATCACTGTGATCCGTGAGCCGCAGGAGCTGATTGTGCAGGAAAGCTTCAAGACAGAGCTCTCCGCCCTGACCCTTACCCGTTTTCTCCCAGTGTACTGCAGCGCTACGGAGGACGGCGGCTGGATTGTTAAGAACTTCAAGACCGACGTCGAAGGCCGCGCTGACGGCGATGCCAAGGCGAACGTCGATCCTGCTACGAAGGTTACATACTGGGATGCGTCCAATGCTACGAAGGTTCTTTGGGATTGGGCGTGGAGCAAACTCAATGTTTACGGCCAAACCACCGGCGATGCCGGCGCAGTTCATACGTTTACCCAGTATACTATGGAAACTATTGGTATCCCTACGCAGATCTGGTGGACCACCAAGTACAACGACTTCTTCCGTATCGAGGCTGCTGCTGGTGAGGAAAATCAGGTAGGCGCACCAAGTCCGGGAACCGTTTGGGTTAGTTATGATGACGCAATTCCAATGTTTGAGTACGCGAACGATAAACCAGACCAAAAACTTTCTTACGACCCGCTGAAGCAAATTCCTGCCAGCAAAGTCGAGGGTAAGTACACCTATCAGGGTTTCTATGTCATTGAGTATGGCGATAGAGCCAATATGATCGTACTGGTCAACACCTCTGCTGATCCGCTGGATAATTCCACCGGGCTTACATTCCCGTATTCTGGTGATCCAATCCCGGCACCACCGCCTGGCCCCTAATCGCAACGCATAATCCCGGCCCCCGTCTCCGAAAGGAGGCGGGGGCTTTTTGTATATAAAAAGCGCCCCATAAAGCAGGGCGCGTGCGGCAGGCATGCCGCGGGCTACTTGAACTCGGCGCGGAAGTTGACGGCGTCCTCGATGTCCTTTACGGTGATGTGTTCCGGCCGCGCTTCGAGATCGGCGATGGTGGACGCAACGCGCAGCACACGATCGTGTGCGCGGCCGGACATATGCAGACGGTCGTAAAGCATCCGCAGATGCTCCTCGACCTCGGGCTCCAGGCGGATCATGGAACGCACCATCTTAGGGGTCATCTGGGCGTTGCAGTAGACGCCGGGATAGTCGCGGAAGCGTGCGACCTGCCGCTCGCGGGCTGCGCATACACGTGCGCGTATGGAGGCGGAATGCTCAGGCGTGGGGCCGTGCATCTCGTCAAAGCGTAACTGGGGTACGTTGACGTGGAGGTCGATGCGGTCGAGCAGCGGCCCGGAGATTTTTTCGCGGTACCGGCGTACGGACTCCTCGGAGCAGGTGCAGGGGTGAAACGGCGAGCCGTGGTATCCGCACTTACAGGGGTTCATGGCGGCGACGAGCATAAAGCGGCAGGGGTAGGTGAGGGTACCGTTGACGCGCGCGAGGGTGATCTCACCGGTCTCGATGGGCTGGCGAAGTACCTCGAGGGCATCGGCGGCAAACTCGGGCAGCTCGTCGAGGAAAAGGACGCCGTTATGGGCAAGGGACAGCTCGCCGGGTTTGGGGATACGTCCGCCGCCCGCGAGACCTCCGATGGAGGTAGAGTGATGGGGAGAGCGGAAAGGCCGTTCGGAGATGAGCGGCCGGTTGGGGTCTAAAATTCCTGCAACGGAGTAGACGGAGGTGGTTTCGAGCGCTTCGGAGTGCGTGAGCGGCGGGAGGATGGAGATGATGCGCTGGGCGAGCATGGACTTGCCGACTCCGGGAGGACCTGTAAGGATCAGGTGATGACCGCCGGCCGCGGCGATCTCGAGCGCGCGTTTGGCGAGGTATTGGCCCTGCACGTCGGCGAGGTCGAGGTGGGGCGCGTTGGGGTCGGCGGGCGGCGGGGTCCAGCGGGACTGCGCGGGGATGGGTCGTACGCCGCGGAGGTGGTCGATGAGGTCCTCGACGCGTGAGACGGGGTAGACAGTGAGATCGTCGGCAAGGGTAGCTTCATAGGCGCAGTCGGCGGGGCAAAAGAGCGTATGCAGGCCGTTCTGTGCAGCGGCGAGGGACATGGGAAGCATGCCGTGGGTCACGCAGACTTTCGCGTCGAGGGACAGCTCGCCGATGAAGGCATGGTCGGGGTTGAGCATGGGAATCTGACCATCGGCGCAGAGGATCGAGAGGAGGATGGGGAGGTCATAGACGGAGCCTTCCTTCTTTAGGAAGGCGGGCGCGAGGTTGACGGTGATACGTCCGTCAGGGAAATCACGTCCGAGGGAGCGGATAGCGGCGCGCACGCGGTCACGGGCCTCACGTACGGCGGCGTCAGGAAGGCCGACGACATCGAAGGCAGGTCCGCCGGGACCGATATAGCACTGCACGGAGACGTAAAAGCCCTTGATGCCTGAGATGCCCAGAGACGTGACGGACGATACCATGGTGTGACCCCCTATCATGTTGGGAAATATAATCGGGCGGGATACCCGCCATTATTCCGGGTCAGGGCAGGCGTCGGAGCATGTCCAGCGCGTTGGACGCGGACGCGCGGCGAATGCGCTCGCGGGAGCCGGAGAAATGGAACTCGCGGACATCGACGCCGTCGGCGTGGGCGAGGGCAATGTAGACCAGTCCGACGGGCTTTTTTGTGTCGTCGGACGCGGGACCTGCAATCCCGGTGATGGAGATACCGACGTCGGCGGAGAAGCGCGTGCGTACACCGACAGCCATTTCGCGCGCGGTCTCGGCGGAGACGGCGCCGTGAGCCGCGAGGGTGTCGGGAGATACGCCGAGGAGGGCGGTCTTTGCGGCGTTGGAGTAGGTGACGGCGGAGCCGAGGAATACCGCCGACGCGCCGGGGATGTCGGTGATGCGGGCGGAGAGTAGTCCGCCGGTGCAGGATTCCGCACAGCAGAGGGTTAGGTGAGCGTCGGTGAAGCGGCGCACGACGACCTGCTCGAGGGAGTCGACATTGACGCCGTAGACAAAATCCCCGAGCTGCGCGCAGACATCGCGGACGACGGGTGCGTTGCGCAGCGCGGCGGCATCCTCCGTAACATCGCGGGACGTGACGCGTACCAGACACTCGCCCTCTTTGGCGTACGGCGCGACGGACGGGTTGACCGCGTGTTCCATCAGTTTATGCAGCCGCGACTCCATCTCGGACTCACCGATGCCGAACAGACGGATCCAGTCGGAGTGGATGGCGGAGTGTTCGAGCGCGGCGAGGTAGGGCATTGCGCAGACGCGGAACATCGGCACGCATTCCTTCGGCGGGCCGGGGAGCATCAGCAGATACCGGCCATCCTTCTCAATCGCACAGCCGGGAGCGGTGCCCCAGTCGTTACAGAAAACCGTGCAGCCGCGGGGGAGATAGGCCTGTTTGACATTATTGGAGGTCATCGGACGTCCGAAACCGCGGAAACGTTCGCGGATCAACTCCAGAGACGGCTCGTGCAGCTCAAGCGGCAGACCGAAGACCTCAGCGCACATCTCCTTGGTGAGGTCGTCATACGTCGGGCCGAGACCTCCGGTCGTGATGACAATATCCACACGGGAGAGGGCGGTGCGCAGAGCGTCACGGACACGCTCCGGGTTATCGCCGACAACGGTGTGATAGAGTGTGGACATGCCGAGTTCGGCGAGCATCAGGGAGATGTCGCGCGCGTCGGTGTTGGCAATCTCGCCCAGCAGCAGCTCCGTACCGATAGAAAGAATTTCTACACGCATAGGGGTCACCTTCGATTTTAATAAGGATGCCGTCTGCCGGATACCGATCCGGGCGGGGTCATTCCTCGTCGGGGGATTCGAGTGTGTTTTCGAATGTGTCGGATACGCCGGGGCGTTCGGCTGTATCGTCGCCCATGTATTTTCCGGCGAGCGCAGCCTCGTACGCCTCCTTCAGCAGTGTGTCCAGGTCAAGCTTCGCCTCCGCCTCGAGTATCTCCCCGATTCTCGGACGCGTCTTCGGATGCTTCGGCGTGAAGATCGTGCAGCAATCCTCAAACGGCAGGATCGACGTCTCAAAAGTCCCGATTTTCCGCGCGATTGCCACGATATCGGTCTTGTCCATGCCGATGAGCGGACGGAAGACCGGCATATCGACCACCCGGTCGGTGATGCCGAGCGCAAAAAGCGTCTGGGACGCGACCTGCCCGAGCGACTCGCCGGTGATCAATGCGTGGCAGCCATCCTTCCACGCCAGCTTATCCGCGACCCGCATCATGCAGCGGCGCAGAATCAGCGTCGACAGCGCATCCGGGCAGTGTTCACGGATCTCCTCCTGCACACGTGTGAACGGTACGACGGTCAGCGGGATGTGTCCGGCCGAGCGCTCGACGATGTGCAGCAGATCCTGCACCTTCTGCAGTGCGCGCGGGGAGGTGTAGGGGTAGGAGAAGAAGTGAATTGCCCGCAGAGACAGTCCCCGCCGCGCCATCATATACGCCGCGACCGGGCTGTCGATGCCGCCGGAAATCAGCAAGCCCGCACGGCCGTTGATGCCGACCGGCAAGCCTCCCGCACCCGGCAGCGCCGGGCCGTGGATGAACGCGTCGCGCTCTCGAATCTCCACCGTCACGACGACTTCCGGGTCGTGCACGTCTACGCGCAGATGCGGGTAATGATTCAGCAGTACCGTGCCCAGTTCACGCATGATGTCCATCGATGTCAGCGGGAAACGTTTGTCCGCGCGCTTTGCGTTGACCTTGAATGTGGACGCGCCCATCAGTATGTCGCGCAGATACTCCGGCGCAACGCGGCAGATCGTGTCCATGTCCTTCTCGCATACCGCCGAACGGCAGACGGAGACCAGACCGAATACATGCCGTACGATTTCGAAAGCACGGTCCATGTCGAAGTCGTCGCACGCCGGAGTGACAGAGACGGCGGACTGTCCGGAGTAGATTGTGCATTTGCCGCACGGAGCCAGCCGCCGGCGCAGGTCAAGGAGCAGACGCTCCTCAAAGCGGTTGCGGTTGAGACCCTTGAGGACCATCTCGCCGCATTTGAGCAGTAAGGTTTCCAATGTTCGTTCTCCAATGCCGCAGGGATTGCTGTCCTAAACAAATTACGGGGTTCAATGCGTTCCGCTGCGATGATGGTATTGTGGTATGCCGTTGAAGTTGGGATGCATATCGCGGTCATCTGAGCCTATCGGCAGCTTCCCGGAGCCCTTCCAGCAGCGCGTCGATGTCCTCGGGGGTATTGTCACCGGAGAGGGAGACACGCAGGGTTCCGTCGATGACATCGGGCGTCAAGCCGCATGCCTCGAGCACGTAGGAGCGCTTGCCCTTCGCGCATGCGGAGCCGGTCGATACATATACGCCGCGGCTTTCGAGGATACGCATGACGACCTCCGAGCGGTATCCCGGCAGCGAGAGCGAGAGGATCTGCGGCAGCGCGTCGGGGAAGTTTACACGCACCGTGGGGATGAGCCCTTCGAGCAGCCGCTGACGGAGTGCGGGGATGTCGGCACGCGGAGGATTGCGCAGCGCCGCCGCGAAAGCCGCGATGCCGGGGACGTTCTCGGTGCCCGAACGCATCCCGCTCTCCTGACCGCCGCCCGGAAGCAGCGGCGGTATCCGTACGCCGCGCCGGATGTACAGCGCGCCGATCCCTTTGGGCGCGTGTACCTTATGCCCGCTCACGGTGTAGAAGTCCACGCCCAGCGACTCCACACGCAGCGGGACACGCATGAATGCCTGCACGCCGTCGCAGTGGAACAGCGCGCGGGACTTGCGCCGCTGCAGGATGCCCGTCAGCGTACGGATCGGCATCACCGCGCCGGTCTCATTGTTGACGTGCATCACCGCGCAGAGGATTGTGTCTTCGCGCAGCGCCTGCTCGAAGTCGTCCGGCGAGATCGTACCGTCACGTCCGGGCTTAAGGTAAGTCACCTCATACCCTTCCGTCTTCAGCCGTGCGATCGGCTCGAGAACGGCGGGATGCTCGACGGCAGTGGTGATGATGTGCTTCCCCTGATGCCGCAGCTTCCATGCCGCGCCCAGGATCGCCGTGCAGTTGCCCTCTGTACCGCCGGAGGTGAAGATCACGCACGCCGCCTCACAGCCGAGCGCCTGCGCGACGGTCTCACGGCTCTCGCGTACGAGACGCTCGGCGGAGATTCCCGCAGCATACAGGCTCGACGGATTGCCGTAGCCCTCGCGCATCGCCCGGTATGCGGCGTCGGCTGCGTCGGCGGTGACGCGGGTCGTCGCGGAATTGTCAAGATAGTGCAAGAAATTGCTCCCTTCGGTTTGCGAGCCGCCGAAAGGGGCGGGATCAAACCATAGAATACAAAAATATTATAACATATCGCGAACCGTTATGCAACATCCGTTGACGAATTTTTACGGAAGACGCGTGTGTGTCAGCGCGGGAAATACATATAAGCAGGGTATCCAATCGGTACGCACCGTAAGGGTACGGCTGCAGGGGATATCGGGAGGGTTGCTGATTGCACGGGGAAAATTATGACACAAATAATACAAAAGGGGGTTGACAAACCGGAAAAACTCTGCTATCATGTAACCGTTGTAACCAATTTGTAATAACCTGCAATGAAATTGAAATAATATGGAGGACGTACGGATGAGACGGATGTGCAGGCGGATTACCGTGGTGTGTATACTGCTGTGTCTGTGCGTGAATGTGCGAGGAGCCGGGCGGACCGTGAAACTGCTGACGGTCGATACCCGGGAACCTGTAGCCGTCGAGATCAGCGTCGATATCGACGCGACGCTCGCAAAGGCGGTACGGAAGCTGTCGGGAAATGCCTCTGACGCTCACATCGCAACAGACATCCGCTGCGAGCTGGCTCTCAGCGAGGATACTGCCTTCGATACCGACGGGCTGTACCTGTACCTCACCGAGACCGCGCCGCTGCCCGTTGCCTATACGCGGGAAGAGGTCGCGCGCGTCACCCTCCAGTTCCCTACACGCTTTGTAGAAGACGATACCCTCTACGCCGGTGAAATCGTCGTCGATACGCCGGGTGTGCGCGGTGAGGCTACCGAACTGCGGTGCGTAAGCTACCTCTCCGGCGTCGAGACCGGCTCGGAACAGATCTCATATACCGTGCTCAAAAACCCCGTCACACGTGTGCTGCGCGTCGGGACACTTGAAAAACCTGAGTGGTGGCCCACCGGTCATATGATACAGCCTGCTGAAGGGAGGTTGACCTCCGACTACGGAAAACGTCGCTGGGAGTTCCATACCGGCATTGATATTGCGAATAAGCGCGGTACTCCCATCGTCGCTGCCGACAGCGGGACCGTCATCTTCGCCGGGCGTATGGGCAACTACGGAAAATATGTCCAGATCGACCACAACGGCATCGTCTCCGCCTACGCTCATAACTCCAAGCTGCTCGTCGCGGTCGGCGACCATGTCATCCGCGGTCAGACCATTGCCCTCATGGGATCCACCGGACGTTCCACCGGCAGCCACTGCCATTTCGAAATTCTCATCGGCTATGAGTTCCAAAACCCTCATGATTATGTGACTTTCCGATTTGAGGAAAGCACAGAGAAAAAATAGATAAAAACCAGGCGGTTAAGACGGATGTGACAATCCGTCTTTTCGCTTAAAAAGAGATGAATAAAGGCTTGAAATGATATGTATTATAAATTTATAAAACAAAACGGGTGGTGTATGAATGGACTGAGCAATATATTACAAGAAATTCATACAATTGACACTTTTCTTTTTTCTCATTCTCTGTTATAATGAAGATGTACGGTTATATCTCTGTCTATAAATGTCTGCGGAAAGGGATAAATGTCATCAAACTGTAATACGAGCGCGGGCAGAGACAGAAACAATCCCGGATACGAACACGTCTAATAAGGGAAAGATCAGAAACGGAGGTCATGATATGAAACGTAGAATAACAGCGCTGATATTGGCGGTGTGTCTGTTTGCGTCGCTGGGTACGACGCTCGCGGCACCCGATGACATCGCCGGGCACTGGGCGCGGGGTTATATTGAAACGCTCAGAAGCCTTGGAATCATGGAAGGTTATCCGGACGGCACGTTCCGCCCCGATGCCCAGATTAAAAAGACCGAACTTGTGGCACTGCTCAACCGCACCTTCGGGCTGACGAAAACCAACCCCGTTACCGCCTCTGACATCGGTTCCGGGAAGTGGTACTACAGCGACTTCCAGAAGGCCGGCGGATATGTCTTCGTCTTCGGCGGCAAGACCTATCCTGAAGTCACCGTCAACCGCCAGGAAACTGCTGCCATGATCGGCAGACTCATGAGCTTTACCCAGGATACTCCATCCATCAACTTTTCCGACGACGAATCCATCGTCAGTTGGGCCAAGCCCTATATCTACGCCAGCGCCGCCAGGAATATTATCACCGGCTACCCCCAGGGCGACTTCCGGCCCGATGGGAAAATTACCCGCGCCGAGGTCGCTACCGTCCTTGTACGCCTCATGGGCAACTGTGTTGAGAAGCCCGGTACCTATTCCTCTATCTCGTCCGAGTATAAAAATGTCACCGTCCGCTCCTCCGGCGTGACCCTCAAGGGTATCCATATCAAGGGCGACCTCTATATCACCGGCAAGGTCGGCACCGGCGTCGTGACCCTCGAGGACTGTATCGTCGACGGTGAGATTATCGCCGTCGGTGAACCCGGCGCAACCGTCATTTTCGCTGGATCCACCGAAAAGGTAACCGTGCGCGGAGACGGTCTCACCACAGCCGTCACCGGGAACGTCACCGAGCTGAATGTCTACAGCGCCGCCTCTCAGCCCGCTGCCGTCAGCGTCGTCACGGGCGGCTCCGTCGCGACTCTCCATATGAAAACCTCCGGCTCCGTCTCAGGCGCGGTCGATGTGCTCTACGCCTACATCAACGGCATCACCCTGAACACCATGCCCAACCGCTGGTACGTCAACGCCGGCGTCAGCGTTACCATTGCCGGGAATATCTATCACACAGACGGCTCCAAAGGACCGCAGTTTGTCTCCGGCTACCCCACCGCTTCCATCCGTGCCAACTCCGCCGGGACGACCCAGGAAATCAGCGTGACCGTCCGCCTTGCAGAGGCAGCCAATGTCTACTGCATCGCTGTCTCCAGAGGCAGCACACCGCCGACTGCCGAACAGGTTCGCGCGATGACAAATTACGGCAATGTGACCGTCAGTGCCGCGAACTTTACGAGGGTCGAGGCAGCTTCCGATATCAAGATACTGACCCTCACAGAGCTGCCGCTGCAGTATAACTACAACGTCTATGTCGTCGCCGAAAGCACCGACGGGAAGCAGATCGGCGCACCCATCCAGCTCGGCCCCGCGGCGTCTGTCTGGAGCGCCGATTATCCTGCCATCTCTGCGATGACCGATACGTCGGTGACCATCGCGGTCAAGACCCAGCGTGCCGCAGCCGTCTATATCGCTGCGGTTCCCGCGGGCAGTACCGCCCCCACAGCCGCACAGCTCAAGGCTCGGACCGGCATCACCGGCGCGGTCTTCTCCTACGCGGAAACCCCCAGCGGCACCCCCATCCAGATTCCCGTCACCGGTCTTACAGCCGGTACACTGAACTATGACCTCTATGTTGCCGCCGCAGAGTACGGCGCGAATCCCGCCGCCGAGAATATCGTTTTGCTCCAGCTCAAGAATCTTGGCAATACCGTTGAGGCGAGTTTCTCTCAGAGTCCCAAGAACGGTTTCTATCCTACCGATACCGTCGTAACTTTGAAATTCTCAAAGACACAGTACAAGCTTGGCACGGGGTACAAGCTCGGAGACATCGGCGCGCTGCCTGAGGATGTGCTGACACTCAACGCCGTCGACACGCAGAGCGGTACGCCCGTCGCCATTACGGGTTATTCGATGACCTACGCCGCGAACTCTGTCGCGATCCTGTTCCCGTCGGGCGGCTGGTACAGCGGCTGCACCTATACCATCGGATGTGCATCCCTCACCGACGCCAGCGGCAAGGCAACGATGCCCTCATCCATCAGCTTCAAGATCGCCGCCGACGCTGACGCCGTCCCGCAGCCCACTCTCAATCCCGGTACCGGTGGATATGTCCAGCCCGGCAGCATCATCAGCATCAAGGCTCCGACCACGAACCTCGCAACCGACGCGCTGCTCTATTATTCCTCCGATGGTACCGATCCGCGCGGAGGCACCTACATCAACGCGTCCACTCAGGTCAACTACAAGGTTCCCGACCATGCCCAAAACGGAGAGCCTCTCACCATACGCGCTGTCATTGTCCAGAACGGCCGCGCTAGCAAGGAGACCTATGGTGTCTATACCATCGAGGACGTGCTGCTCAAGCCGTTTGTCACCCTCGCGGCCACCGGCGCCGAACTGCCCGAAAGTGTCAACGTCAGGATCGGCACCACCATCCAGATTGCCGGTTTGGACAGCGCAGCCAGAATTTACTACACCTTTGACGGCACCGACCCCGTCGATACCGGTGTGGGACGCAGGGCCGAACAGTATACTTTCAGCCATATCGGAACTGTTACAATCAAGGTGCTGCTTGTGCGCGGAGACCGGCAGTCGGCGGTCAAAACCTATACCTTCGTCGTTACCAACGACAGCGAGACGCGCCTGAATGTACCGGTGACTCCCATCGTCACTATCGGCGCGGCGGGGACCGTGTGTCTGGACAACGACGTGATCAGTAGGAGAAATGTCTCGGCGACGGAGACGCTGTATATCTACAGCATCAATGACTATAACCGCACGCGCGTGTTCTATACGCTCGACGGCAGTGACCCGTCGGTAAATACCAGCGGACGCTATACGTTGCAGGCAAACTCTGTGGGACAGGTGTTCACACTGTCCGCGTCGGCATTCCCGGTGGGCGTGAATGCGCGACTGCGTGTGGTGGCGTATAACATCGAGAGCGGCAGCTTCTCCGGTGCACGTGACCTGTATTTCTATCGTGTAAGCTGACTCCGGTCAATCTGCGTACCCGCCCGGGAGCGCATTGACAATACACTACCATCTACCGCTCATGCGGGGTGAGCCCGCACGAGCGGGAAAGAATAAGGACGGTTTGATTCATATGAAACAGACTCCGAAGCGCGTTTTATCACTTGTGATGTCGCTGTGTCTCATAATCACGATGTTCACGGGATTCGCGATGCCGCCGACACAGTCCGTCACGTCGTTTCCCGACCTGTCGAAGAGCCATTGGGCGTATGACTACATCATGAAGCTGGCGGATCTGCAGGTTGTCCAGGGAGACAACTACGGCAAGTTCAGGCCCGAATCCCGTGTAACCACGGCGGAGTTCATGGCGATACTCAACAGGCTCATGAACCTGACAGCCACCTCTTTCAGCTCTTACGCGGACGTGAACCCGGCCGACTGGTATGTCGCCAAGGATCCCGTTTTCGCCAAGGCTGCCGCACAAGGCTATCTCGTAGTCGAGTATGGCAACAAGGTACTGCCCAATGCCGCGCTCACCCGTGAGAAGGCCTTCTACCTCATCGGACGCTACCTCGGTCTCGATCCCCTCTACAACGCAAGCTACTTCAGCGACACCTCCTCCATCAGTTCCACCTACCTCGGCACCGTCAACGCCGTCGCGTCCCTGAAAATCATCGACGGTTACACAGGCGCCGACGCGGGTAAGCTCAAACCCCAGGCCTACATCACCCGCGCCGAGGCCTGCAAGATCCTCTACTGCATGATCGGCGGAAATGTTGTCACCGGCTATCAGACCGTGACCATCAACCCCGTCAATAAGTCTCTCATTTCCGCCGCCGTCACAAAAAGCGACGCGACGATCTACTCCTCCCGTCTCAACACCGTCTACATCACCGAGGGCTGCGATAACGGTTTCGTTACCATCAGCAACTCCACCATCACAAACCTCATCATCCGTGCTTCCAACTGCACCGTCAACCTCACCGGTGACAGCAGCGTGTCGAACATCGACTCTTACAGCGCCGGCACCAGCGTCGTCTACGGCGCATATACAAACTTCGACACGGTGACGCTCGGCGTGAATACCGCGAGCCAGAATGCGGTCATTCTGAACAATACCGCCTCCGCAGGTACGATCAACACCTACGTTAAGACGAAGATCATCAACAACACCGGCGACGCCGCGAAGGTCGGCAAGATCAACATCATCAACTCCTCCGGCGTGGAACTCGCCTCCGGCGTGTTCAGCACGGTTAATATCAGCGCCGCGAACGCCGCGCTCACGCTCGGCAACGATGTCACCGTCGACGCGATAAACGTCGCGGTCGGCGCGAACAACGTCACGATCACCGGTCCGAACGCCAAGATCAACAGACTCTTCACCGCAGCCGCCGGCACCACCGTCACCGGCTATGTCACCTACTACGACGCGGGCTCCGGCTCCATCCTGATCAACGGCGTCACTTACGTCGGCAAGGGCTATGTCAACGAAAACACCGGCTTCACCAACGGCTACCCCTATATCCACAGCGTTACCAACGGCTCAACCGCGACGATCGCCGTCCAGACCAGCGTCACCGGTACGCTGTACTATGCTATCTACCGCAATGACCAGTACCCGACCGCCGAGGAGATCAAGGACGGCACCGGCGCGGCGGCGCACACGAGTTACACGATCGGCAGCGTGAACAAGGAGTATTACCCGACGATCACGAGCAGCTATGTCGGCAGCAGCGGTTACAAGCTGGTTGCGGTCATGTACAGCAGCAGCGGTCTGCTCAGACCCGTCCAGGCGAATCATAACTGGTACACCAGCAAGAGCTATGTGTTTGTGACCTATACACCCACCGGAGTATCTAATATTTCCGGATTCTCCGCAAACTATCCGTACATCTCCTACATCTACGGCAACACCGCGAATGTCATTTTGAAAACGGAGTACACCGGCACCGTCTACCTCGCCGTCTACCCGATCGACAAGGACCCGACGCCTGAGGAGATCAAAACCAACGCCAACAATCCGTGGAGCAGCAACCGCGTGGCGACGGAAATCAAGAACACCGCCGCGGTTTACAACGAGAGCATCGCCATCCCGGCGTCGAATCGCAGCAGCTATAAGATCGTTGCGTTCCTGGAGACCAGCAGCCGCAGCTACACGCCGGTTGAGAGCATGTCGCTGACGGACTTCGGCCCGAATTATCCGTTCCAGTTCTACGATTACAACGACTTCAGTGAAACCACCGGCTTCCACTCCGGCTACCCGAACGTCTACACAGTCGACACGTCCACCAACCCCGACACGTTGATCCTCCGCGTGAGACCGGTGTACACCGGCAGAGTGTATGTCGCGGTGTATCCGTCCAATTTCATACCGAGTGCGTTCGACATTATCAACCATACCGGCGCGACATATGATAACAGCGAGGATGTCAGCGCCAATGTGGAGAAGGATATCAATGTCAGCGTCCCGGACGACCGGAGCAATTACCATGTCTTTGCGGTGTTGGTCGCCGGCGCGAACACATACCTGCCGGTGCGCAGCGAAATCGTGTCCGGCCGTATCCTGACCACCTACACAGAAGGGATCCCGACCGCCGTCCTGACAGCCGATGGTTATACAAGCACGGCCTTCACCGTCAACAGCGAGCTGTACCTCACCTTCAGCGAGACAATGTACTATAAGACCGGCGAGACTACGAAGTTACCGCTGAGTCACTACGGCACCAATATGCTGGAAGACCTGTTCTTCGTTGAATTCTATAACGGCACGGACTGGGTTTCGCTTGATGACGCGCGTTATAATGTTGCTGCGACAAACGACAGCAAGACCGTTGTCATCAACAGCACTGAAGCAAACCGGTGGGATATGGCTGCCAACTGGCATGTATGCGTGAGCAAGAGCGTCGTGGACAATGACAACAACACCGTCGCATCTCCGTATACATATCCGTTCACCGTTAGCACGTCGCTGACTCCGATCATCACCGTGACCGTGAATACGACTGACGACGCTGATGACGGTGTTGCGAACAATGGCACCGCCGCCGTGACCTACTACTACGAGAAGGACGCCGAAAAGGGTACCTTCAAGGTAGCGGAAGCCATCGTTGGCGCAACCCTGTCCTATGTTTTCACGCCCACGGATGGTACTGCGGGTGAGACTACGGAGATTACGAAGGACACCTCGATTGACATCGCCGGCGCCGGTACGTATGTAATCACCGCGAAGTCCGGCACGAACACCGCAACCGCCAAGCTGACCGTGGTTGAGGTTGCCGTCCCGACGCTGAGTTACACCAATACCACCTCCGAAGCAGAAGAATGGGATATGTCCTACAAGGTTGCCGAGGTTTACACCGGCACGATTCCGAACGGGCTGAATCTGCGTCTGGCTGTGAACAATACGAAGAACGCTGTTCAGTCCGGTACCGAGTACAACATCAAGGAGGATGGTACCACCATAACATATGTGCCTCCGAAATACACCGATGACAAGGTGTTCGTCTTCAAGCCGCAGGTTATTATCTCAGGTACAGACATCGTCGTCGCCGAGGGTGAACCGGCGACAAAGACCTACAGCGATGGGATTAAGATCGAGGTTTTTGGTCTTAGCGGAGGAAAACTGGTAAATAACACCCAAATTATAATTATACAGCCCTCTATTTTTAATCCTGATCATAAGATTGTGATTTATGTAGGGAATAATACCGCTGATAAGGTGACTTTCAGCGGAAAACCTAGCGAGACATACTACTTAGCTGAAGATGGGAGAAAACTCCAGCTCACCGTGTCGGATGATATTTCAGATGCGCCTGATACAATTACAGTTCGTGCGGAGTATCAAGATGCCTTAGGAAATACCATCCCCGGAACGCAGAAGGAGCGAGTCATTCAGGTTTCTTGACAAGGGATTAGGGTAAAATAACTGCAACAATACTGACGAAATCAATCATAGATGCATATTGCTGAAGGCGATTGGCACATCAAAAGCACCTTCCATATCACGCTCGATAAGCCGTTGTATTTTCCCACAGAATAACCTTCCTTGACAACCGCAGCCCCCGGTCACACAACCGGGGGCTGCTTGTATCTATATGTGAGGCAGGCTAAACCACAATCTTCGTCCACTTGCCGCCGGCGAACCTGAGGCCGTTGAGGACCAGGCGCATGTACTGGTCGAGGATGATGCCGACCCACGCGCCGTACAGCCCGAATCCGAGCGGGTAGCACAGCACATAGGACACTATCGGCCGCACGATGGCGATGGAGATCATCGACGTCACGGCGATGAACAGCGTGTCGCCCGCCCCGCGCAGACATCCGGAGAAGACCACCTGCGAAATCTGCCCGGCGACCACCACCGCACACATGTAGATGATCGGCACCCCGCGCGTGATGATGTATTCGTCACGCGTGAACAGCATGTAGATCGGCCTCGCCAACGAGATGAACAGCGACGCCAGCACGACCGCCACACACAGCCCGATCCGCTGCGCGCATTTGCCGTACAGCACCGCCAGGTCGGGCCGCTTCTGTCCCAGAGACCGTCCCACCAGCGCCGATGCCGCCATCGTCAGCCCATTTCCGAAGCAGAACGCCAGAGACAGGATGTTCATCCCGATCTGATGCGTGGCGAAGTCGTCCGTCCCCAGCTCCGCGACAATCTTCGCGTAGATGAAGAACCCGGTGCGCAGGAAGACCTGCTCGAGCGTCGCCGACCCCGAGACCTTGAACACGCTCTTGAGCGTTGCCGTATCGGGCAGGAACGAATCGCGCAGCCGTACATACAGGAACGCATCTTTGTGGCGCAGCGAGAACAGCGCGATGACTAAGCCCACGTAGTTACCGATGACGGTGGCAATGGCAGCACCGGCGACGCCGAGTGCCGGGAAGCCGAGGCGTCCGCCGATGAGCAGGTAGTTAAAGCAGCAGTTGACAACGTTTGCGATGAGGTTTGCGCGCATGGCGACGCGTGTGTTGCCGGTACCGCGCTGGGCTGCGTTGATGACCATCGACAGTACGACGGCGGGGATACCGATGAGGGTGATGCGGAAGTAGGTGACGGCGGCGTCGATGGTATCGGATTTGGCACCGGCAAACCGAAGCAGCGGTCGTGCGGCTGGCTGTCCGACTCCGGCGATGACGACGACGGCGATGGTCACGAGGAGCATCACCTGGCGCAGGCAGCGGTTGGCGCCGTCGCGGTCGCGCTGACCGTAGCGTCGGGAGATGACGGCGGTGACACCATGGTTGAGTGCCATAAATACGGCGAGTACAATCAGCCGCGGCTGAGTGGTGAGCCCAACGGCGGAAATGGCGTAGGAGCCGAGCGAGCCGACCATGATGGTATCGATGATGCCGACGAGGCTGACGAGTACGGTCTCCGTGACGGCGGGCCAGGCGATCCTGAAGGTAGTACCGTAAGCGTCGCGTGCGGAAGGGAGGGGTCCGATAATCTGGGAGGGTTTGAGCAGGTAGCGCGGCTCGTACAGGCGCTGCAGTATGAGAGGGACGGCGATGGGGTCCACCTCCTTAGAATTCTAACAAAATGTATGGATATACGGGCGGTATCGAGAAGGTACCGCCCGTATGATGCTTATTTATCGCAGCGGGGTTCGTTGCGGCAGCACACGTCGCAGGACGCGGTGGTTTCCAGCTCTTTGGGGAGCGGGAGGTTATGCTTGGTGTAATAGTCGACCAGAGCGGCGCGGAGAGCTTCCTCGGCGAGGACCGAGCAGTGTATTTTCTGAGGCGGAAGACCTTCGAGCGCCTCGATGACAGCTTTGTTGGTGAGCTGCAGAGCTTCATCGAGTGTCTTGCCGCGGACCAGCTCGGTGGCCATGGAGGACGTCGCGACGGCGGCGCCGCAACCGAAGGTCTTGAAGGTGATGTCGGAGATGCGGCCGTCCTCGACCTTGATGTAAAAACGCATGATGTCACCGCAGCGGGGATTGCCGACGGTGCCGACGCCGTCCGCGTCCGCGATTTCGCCGACGTTGCGGGGATGGGTAAAGTGGTCTAAAACCTTTTCAGAATACATAGACAGTTCAGCTCCTGTGAAGATAGTGGAGATTTATTCAAATTTCGCCCACATCGGGGCGTTATTTTCCCATACCGGGGACTTTGCGCGCAGGTCTTCGGCGGTCTTGTGAACGGCGGAGATGAGATAGTCGACTTCGGCGTCGGTGTTTTGCGGTCCGAGCGAAAGACGTACCGAACCGTGCGCAACGACGTGCGGCAGTCCGATGGCCATGAGAACATGGGACGGGTCAAGCGAACCGGACGAGCACGCCGAGCCGGAACTTGCCATAACGCCGAGGGAATCGAGCGTCAGGACGATGGCTTCGCCCTCGATGCCTTCGATGCAGAAGGAAGCGTTGCCGGGCAGGCGGCGCGTGGGGTGACCGGTCAGCCGGGAGTAGGGGATCGGAAGGATGCCCGCGATGAGCCGATCGCGCAGCGCGGTGACGCGTTTGGCGTCCTCCGCTATATGCAGCGAGCACTGGTACGCTGCCTCGCCCAGGCCGACGATACCCGCGACGTTCTCAGTACCGCCGCGGCGTCCGCGTTCCTGACCGCCGCCGTGGAGGAAGGTGTCGATGTGCGTACCGTTCTTGATGTACAGCGCACCGATGCCCTTCGGGCCGCGCAGTTTGTGAGCGGATAAGGACAGCGTAGACAGGTTCATCTCACGGACGTTGAGCGGGATGTGGCCGTATGCCTGGACAGCGTCGGTGTGGAAGGGAATTTTATGAGCGGCAGCGATCTCTCCAATCTCGGCGATCGGTTCAATGGTGCCGATCTCGTTGTTTGCCGCCATGACGGAGATGAGGATCGTGTTGTCACGGACAGCGCGCTTCACGTCGTCGGGCGAGACGAGACCGTCGGAGTCGACATCGAGCAGGGTGACTTCGAAGCCCTGCTTCTCGAGCCACTTGAGGGTATGGAGCATCGCGTGATGCTCGATTTTGGTGGAGATGATGTGACGGCCCTTTTTGCGTCCGGCGTATGCGGTGCCCTTGAGGGCGTAGTTATCGGACTCAGAACCGCCGGCGGTGAAGACGATCTCCTCGGGTCGGGCACTGATGAGGGAGGCGACCTTTGCGCGGGCGTCCTCGACGGCAGCCTTTGCTTCACGGCCGACGGAGTAGATGGCGGAGGGATTGCCGTAGCGATCGTGGAGCCACGGGAGCATGGCGTTGAAAACAGCGTCCGAGACGGGCGTGGTAGCCGCGTTGTCGGCGTATACAAACATGGAAATCAGACCTTTCTTAAGGGGTGTCGCGCGTGTTATCTGCGTACTTTCATATTATACCACATATGTGTTAAAAAGAAAAGAGGGAAAATTAAAAAAACGAGAGGATAGGGTCGTTAATAATTGGCATGTCACCGGTATCCGCGAACGGTTGACGAGATGGCGGTTTTCCGGACAACGCAGGGATACGGCGTACAGACCATATCTGATTGCCGCACCTACGAGCTGCCATATATAAAATATTTCCGCGACGGGTGAAAAAAGAGTTGACAAGCGAAAGAAAAACCTATATAATATACAGTGGTTGTCTGTAGAATAAGCAACTTCGGACGGTAAAAGAGGAGATCTCATCCCCATACGGCAAAGTAACCTCTCGTACCACGCGCAGCCGGTGTCCGGACACGCTTCGGACAGTCGGCAACCGGCACCAGATCACCTAGAAGGGGGTGTAGAAATGCTTCGTACCTACCAACCGAAAAAGCGTCAGCGTTCCCGTGAGCACGGATTCCGCAAAAGAATGGCGACCGCCAACGGACGAAAAGTTCTGGCCCGCAGAAGAGCCAAGGGCAGAGCCCGGCTCACCCACTAAAGTACGCGAAATATCCCGGAAGACCGAAAGGGCAGTCGGAGGATCGGGCGACCGTTTTTGGGTCGCCCATACTCATAACTGACGGAAAATATGCGCTATACGATATCCTTAAAGGAAAACCGAGATTTCAGAAGGCTCTACCAAGCCGGAAAGTCGGCGGCCGATCCGTTTCTCGCGGTATACGTGAGGAAGAACCGCCTGAATGTGAACCGCCTGGGGATCACAGTGGGAACGAAGATCGGCTGCGCGGTTGTACGCAACCGAGTTCGCCGCCGGATACGCGAAGCCTACCGTACCTCGGAGGACGCATATCTGCAGGGCTATGATATCGTCGTCGTCGCCAGAGCCCGCGCGGCGACCGCTGAGTACCGGCAGCTTAAAGAGGGTCTTTACAAATGTCTGAAAAAGCTGGGCGTCGTCCGATCGTGAAACACGCCCTCATGGCGTTCATCCGGTTCTACCGCCGGCAGCTGTCGCCGCTGAAGAGAATGCCTGCCTGCAGATTCATCCCTACTTGTTCGGAGTACGCGCTTGAGGCGATCGAAAAGTACGGCGCGTGGAGGGGAACATGGCTCGCCGTCAAACGGCTGTCACGCTGCCACCCCTTCCATCCGGGCGGGTATGATCCCGTCCCGTGAGGCGTTTCTCATGATCTCCTGCAGCACGCTTCCGTACCGCGGAAGCGCGCAAGGCTCCTTATGTGAAAGGAAATAACAGCCTATGTTCCGAGACGAAATCAACCGCAGACGATGGACGCGCGTGCTGATGATCGCACTGATCGCGGCCTTCCTGTGCATGACCCTCTCCGGCTGCATCACGACGTCCGACGGCACGCGGGTCAATATTTTCATCCTCCTCGTTGTGCGCCCGTTCGCATGGCTCCTGCGAAAGCTGTACGACCTGCTCGGGTCCTACGGCTGGGCTATCATCGTCTTCCAGCTCATTACCAAGGTTCTGCTGCTGCCGCTGTCCATCAAGGGCAAAAAGGGTATGATGGAAACACAGCGTCTGCAGCCGAAGCTCAAGGAACTGGAGAACCGCTATAAGAACGATAAGCAGAAGTACCAGGAGGAGATGACCAAGCTCTACAAGGCCGAAGGTGTCAGCCCGATGGGCGGCTGCCTGCCGACCTTGCTCACCCTGCCGATCATGCTCGGCCTCTACTGGCCTATCAGCCAGCCCCTCACGTACCTGATGAACCTCACCGCCGGCGAAATCGAGCAGATCCGGCAGGTGCTGCAGCTTACGGAGACGGCGCGAGGCTCTGAGCTGACCCTCGCACAAATGATGTACGAGAACTTCGACCTTGTGCGCGGAATCTCGGACAAAATCATCCGCATGGACTTTACCTTCCTGGGTATAAACCTCGGCGCCGTTCCGAACTGGAAGGTGATAGATCTGCTGTTCCTCGTCCCGATTGTCTCGGCGCTGACATCGTTTGGTCTGTCGAAGCTGACGAGCTGGCTGCAGTTCAAGAGCACCGGTTCCATGCCCGAGGGTCAGAACAGTACAATGACGTACTTGATGCCGCTGATCTCCGGATGGATCGGCTTCACGCTGCCTGCCGGACTCGGGATCTACTGGATTGCGTCAAACATCACAGCTGCCGCACAAGAATTTTTCCTGTACTTCTATTTCGAGCGAAAAAAGAAACAGGAATCGGAAAAACCAGAAGTCAAACTTCCCCCAAAGGAGGAAAAAGCGGTCAATGTTCAGAAGAGTAGAAACAAGCGGAAAAAGCGTTGAGGAAGCCCTTCAAATAGCGCTTTCACAGCTTGGCTGTACACGTGAGGAAGCAGTGGTCGAGGAGCTTGTGAAGCCGCGTGCGGGTTTCTTAGGTCTGGGTGCGGTCGAGGCAAGAATCGCCGTGACCTATCAGCTCAAGCCTGCCGAGGTCGCACAGGAGTTCCTCTCCGGTCTGCTTGCTCGCATGGGCATCGAAGCAAACGTCTCCGTCGTCCAAAATGACGAAGCCATCTCCCTCGATATCAGAGGTGAAGATATGGGCATCGTCATCGGCCGCCGCAGCGAGACACTCGACGCGCTGCAATACATCACCTCCATCGTTGTCAACCGCGGGCAGGACGGGCATATCAAGGTCATCGTCGATACCGGGGACTACCGCAGAAAACGTGAAGAGTCTCTTGTCAGTCTTGCGAACAAGATCGCCGTTCGCGTGCTGAAATACAAGAAGAACGTTACCCTCGAGCCGATGAGCGCATATGAGCGCCGCGTCATCCACTCGGCGCTGCAGGATACCGCCGGCGTCACGACCTTCTCCATCGGCAGCGAGCCGAACCGCCGCGTCGTCATCGCACTGTCCGCCGGCAGCCGCGCGACGCGTCGCGGAGGTTCGCGCAATCGTCACACCGCAGAAAACGCCCCAACAGAAGAATGAGCTGCGGACGAACCTCTTCTTGGGAGGTTCGTCCTTTTTGTGAGGAGCCTATGAATACCACCATCGCCGCCATCGCCACCGCGCCGGTTCGCTCGGCCATCGGTGTGCTGCGCTTGAGCGGTCCCGACGCGCTCCCCATTGCCCGGAAGGTCGCGCATGTCAAGACCGTGAAGCCCCGGCGCGTAACGCTTGCGGGATTCTATGCCGACGGCGTGCGCATTGATGAGGGGCTGTTCGTCTACATGAAAGCTCCCGCGTCCTACACCGGCGAGGATACCGTGGAGTTTTATTGCCACGGTTCGTCCGGTGTGCTCGAGGCATTGCTTGACGCGCTGTACCGTGCAGGAGCCGTCCCGGCGAAGCCCGGCGAGTACACGAGACGCGCTTATGAAAACGGCCGGCTCGACCTCGTTCAAGCGGAAGCCGTCGTCGACCTGATCGACAGCGAGACGCGGGCATCTGCACGCAATGCCGCCGCGCAGCTCAAGGGAGCGCTCGGACAGCGTATCACACCCGTGAGAGACGCGCTCATTGAGCTGTGCGCGCACTTCTCGGCGGTCATCGATTACCCCGACGACGATGTGCCGGAGCTGCTCATTCCCGACGCAATACGGACACTCGACGACGCGGCGGCGTTGCTCAGGAAGCTTGCGGACAGCGGGCGGGATGGGGCAATGCTCAAAAACGGCGCGGTGTGCGTGCTTGCGGGTGCGCCGAACGTCGGAAAGTCGTCGCTCCTGAATGCGCTGACCGGTGAGGAGCGCGCGATCGTGACGGATATCCCGGGTACGACGCGCGACGTCGTGGAAGCATGTGTGACGCTCTCGGGAATTCCGGTGCGGCTGCTGGATACGGCGGGACTGCGGGATACGGCGGACATCGTCGAGCGCGCGGGTGTCGAGCGGACACGCAGGGCGATGGAGAATGCCGACCTGATTATCGCGGTTCATGACGGCGAGAGTGTGATGCCGGAACTTCCCGAAGGTGTGCCGGTGTTGAGAATCTGCGGGAAATCCGACCTGGGCGCGCGGATGCCGGGGATGTTGGCGGTCAGCGCGGAGACCGGTGAGGGGATCCCTGAGCTGAAAGCCGCGATTGCACAGGCGCTGCGGCTCGGGGACATCGCGTCGGACGGCTCGACGGTCACCAATCCGCGTCAGGCGGACGTGCTGCGGCGGGCATACGCGAGCGTTGTCCGCGCGAAGAGTGCGCTCACGCTGACGCCCGACGCCGCGATGAGCGATATCGAAGACGCTGCCGCCATTCTCGGAGAACTGACCGGGCAAACCGCGTCGGAGGACATCCTCGCGGCGATCTTCTCCCGGTTCTGTGTGGGGAAATAAACGAAGCGAAACGGAATGGTATGATGCGATACGACGCGGGGAACTACGATATAGCGGTGATCGGCGCGGGTCACGCGGGGATAGAGGCGGCGCTCGCCGCGGCACGCTTGGGTTTGCGCACCATCTGCTTTACGATCAACCTGGACGCGGTGGGGAATATGCCGTGCAACCCGGCGATCGGAGGGACGGCGAAGGGGCACCTCGTGCGGGAACTGGACGCACTGGGCGGCGAGATGGGACGTGCCGCCGACGCGACATGCATCCAGTACCGGATGCTCAACTCCAGCAAAGGTCCCGCTGTCCGCAGTCTCCGTGCGCAGGCCGACCGCGCCGCGTACCGGCTTTATATGAAAGGTGTGCTTGAGCGGCAGGAAAATCTCACGCTGAAACAAGCTGAGGTCACCGACATTCTCACCGAGGACGGGCATGTCAGCGCGGTCGTGACACGCATCGGGGCGGTATACCGGGTGCGCGCGGCAGTCGTCGCGACGGGGACATATCTCAGGGGGCGTGTCATTATCGGCGACGTCTCCTACGAGAGCGGTCCGGACGGGATGCACGCAGTGACGGCGCTGACCGAGTCGCTGGAAAAACTCGGCGTGCGGATGCGGCGGTTCAAGACCGGCACCCCGCCGCGTATCAACCGGCGTACCGTTGACTTTTCACACCTTGAGCTGCAGCCCGGCGACGGTGAGATCGAACCGTTCTCATTCGAGACCGTCACACCGCTCGAGAACCGCGCGGTGTGCTATATGACCCATACGACACAGCAGACCAAGGAGGTCATCCGCGCGAATCTCTCCCGATCTCCGCTGTACTCTGGCGATATCGAGGGCATCGGCCCGCGATACTGTCCGTCCATCGAGGATAAGATTGTACGCTTTGCGGATAAAGAGCGGCATACGCTGTTCATCGAACCGATGGGACTTGATACGGAGGAGCTGTATGTACAGGGCTTATCGTCGTCGATGCCGGAGGATGTGCAGCTCGCGATGATGCGGACGGTGCCGGGGCTGGAGCATGCAGAGGCAATGCGTCCGGCGTACGCGATCGAGTATGACTGCGCCGATCCGACGCAGTTCGACGCGACGCTCGAGTGCCTGACGCTGCCGGGCCTGTACGGTGCCGGTCAGTTCAACGGGACATCGGGATATGAGGAAGCAGCGGTGCAGGGGTATATGGCGGGCGTCAACGCGTCACTGAAGCTCCGCGGTGAGCCGCCGCTTGTACTCGACCGCGCGGACGGCTACATCGGTACGCTGATTGACGACCTCGTGACGAAGGGTACCAATGAGCCGTACCGGATGATGACGTCGCGGTCGGAGTACCGGCTGCTGCTGCGTCAGGACAACGCCGACATCCGGATGTGTAAATATGGGCGGCGCGTGGGGTTGGTATCGCAGGAGCGGTATGACCGGGTGCTCGCGAAGTATCAGGCGGTGGACGCGGAGATCGCGCGCATCGAGCGGACGACGATCGCGCCGTCGGATACGCTGGCGGATCTGCTGGCATCACGGAAAAGTGCGCAGACGGATACGGGCGTGAAGCTGGGGGCGCTGCTCAGGCGTCCGGAGCTTGACTATACGGCGCTTGCGTGCGTGGATACGGAGCGGCCGGTGCTGCCGAAGGTGGTATGGGAAGCTGCGGAGATCGCCATCCGCTATGAGGGATATCTCAAGCGGCAGGAGGCAGCGGTGAAGACGTTCCGGAAGTTGGAGGGGCGTCTGTTCCCCGAGGGGTTTGATTTCAACCTGCCGGGGTTAAGGATGGAGGCGCGTCAGAAGCTGTCGAAGCTGAAGCCGCGCAGCATCGGGCAGGCCGCGCGCATCTCCGGCGTCAGTCCGGCGGACGTAACGGTGCTGATGATTGCACTGGGTTTGCGCTGAGTGAAGAATGACGACTGGAGAGAGACTGCTTATGGAATCGACCGTACTGACCGACGGTCTGACCGCGCTGCGTATTGATCCGGCGCACGCGGATACATTGCTTGCATACTTGCAGTGCGTGCTGGACAAAAATACCGTGATGAATCTCACGGCAATCACCGACCCGGACGAAGCGGTCAAGCTGCATTTGCTCGACTGCGCGGCGCTCATCCCGCAATATGAGTTCGCAGGCAAGTCGGTGATCGACGTCGGCTGCGGCGCGGGATTTCCCGGGATGCCGCTGCGCATCTGCGAACCTTCGATCAGGCTGACATTGCTCGATGCGACGGAGAAGAAGATTGCCTTCCTGAAGGAGACCGTCGACGCGCTGAAACTGGAAAACATCACCTGCATCCACGCCAGAGCCGAGGAGTACGCTGTCGTACCGCCGAAGGGAATGCGCGAGAGCTTCGACGTCGCCGTCTCCCGTGCGGTCGCACGGCTCAACATCCTCGCGGAACTGTGCCTGCCGCTTGTAAAAATGAAAGGCATGTTCTGCGCGATGAAGTCCGCCGGCAGCGATGAAGAGATCAACGAGGCAAAGAGTGCCATCCAAAAGCTCGGCGGGCAAATCGCACACGTGGAGGACTACACGGTCCCCGGAACGGACGTGATGCACCGCGCGGTCTGGGTGGAGAAGGTCTCCGCGACACCCGGTATGTATCCCCGGCGCTTCGCAAAAATCAAACAGCTTCCGCTATAGGAGAGTACACGCAATGAATATCTACTTGGACCTGTTTCTGACCTTCGCGAAGATCGGGACGTTCACATTCGGCGGCGGCTACGCGATGCTGCCGATGTTCCAGAAGGAACTGTGCGAACGCCACGACTGGGCGACAAAAGAGGAAATTCTCGACTACTACGCGGTGGCGCAGTGTACGCCGGGTGTGATCGCGGTCAACACGGCGACGTTCGTCGGGGCAAAGCAAAAGGGCGCACTCGGTGCCGCATGCGCGACGATCGGAGTTGTCTTTCCGGCCGTCATCATCATCACGATCATCGCGCTGGTGCTGAAGAACTTTGCGGATATCCCGGCGGTGCAGCACGCGTTCAACGGCATCCGCGTCGCCGTGGCGGTGCTGATCCTGAATGCCGTCATCAGACTGTGGAAGAGCAACGTGAAGACCGTCTGGGCGAGACTGATCTTTGCAGCATCGCTGCTGCTGATGCTGTTCGTCCGGCTGTCGCCGGTGTATCCGATCCTTGGCGCGGCGGCGATCGGGATCGTATGCGAACTGCGGGGGAAAAAGATATGATCTATTGGCAGCTTTTTTATGAGTTTTTCAAAATCGGTCTGTTTGCGGTCGGCGGCGGTCTCGCGACGATACCGTTCCTGCAGGAACTGGCGGAGAAGTACCCGTGGTTCGATACGGCGATGCTCAGCAATATGATCGCGGTGGGCGAGTCGACGCCCGGACCCATCGGTGTGAATATGGCGACTTACGCCGGCGTGATGGCTGCCGGCATCCCGGGAGGACTGATTGCGACGTTTGGATTGGTCCTGCCGTCGTATCTCTCCATCCTGCTCATCGCGCGGGCACTGGCGAAGTTCCGTGAGAACCGCTGGGTCAACGCGGCGTTCATGGGGGTGCGTCCGGCGGTCACCGGTCTGATCGCGGTGGCGGGCGTGTCGATGCTGCGCGTGTCGCTGCTCAATGAGACGGCGTTCGCGGCGTCCGGTGCGTGGGAGAGCTTATTCCTGTGGCGTGAGTGGATTCTGTTTGCCGTGCTGTTCGCCGTGATGTGGAAGTGGAAGAAGCTCCACCCGATCGTCATCATCGCGGCGGCGGCGGTCGTCGGGATTGTGTTTGGGCTGTAGGACACGCCGCCGCGTCCGACATGGGCATGCCGTTCTGATTGCTGCCGGGAAGAAAATGATGAAAGCACACACACGCCTGTCTCCTGAAATTGGAGGCAGGCGTGTGTTTTGTTCACCGGGCGTAGTATTTATGCTTGCAGAAGGGACACAGGGGTGCGTCGAAGTCGTGCGACCGTCTGCATACCGGGCATTTGCGCTGTGGGATTGATTCCTCGGCAAACTCCTCCGCAGGGAGATAGAACTCCAGCTTGCCGCACATCGGACAGATGTAGATGTCCACTTCCAGTGCGCCGGAGAGCAGTTTGGGCAGGCCGCCCAGAATCCACCCCGTCTGACCGAGTTGGAGCTTTTCACGTCCGGCACATCGCAGCGGTGTTCCGCAGCGCAGACAGATCAGGTCTTTCATAATAACTCCTTATCGTGCGGTTATTCCGTGAAATTGAATCCGGCTGTCTCGTAGAGCACCTCGCCGCGCAGGTAGATCTTTTTGACCTCACGCTGCAGTGTCGTGTTCTCCGGCAGCTCGTCGTAACTCTCAAAAGGCTTCAGGAACAGGAACGAGAACACTGCCTTTCCGTTGCAGACACAGGGGTAGAGGATGTAGTCGTTCTGAAAGCGTACCAGATTCGCATCGGGCTTGAGGAAGCCCTGCATCTGCGGAGCGAGCAGCCATGTCCGGCAGTGCAGCGCGCGGATGCCGAGGTCGGGGTAGCAGTGCGCGTAGACCTCGCGCGCGCGCCGGTACGATGCCAGGATCGTCTCGTGGTCAAACGGCCACCGTTCGGGGATGTGCGTCACGAGATAGCCGTCGTCCTTCTGTAAGACCACCTGCCACTCCGACTTCTTCAGCCGGATGCGCACATTGTCCGCGCTCGCGGGCTTCCCCGGCACCGTCGGACGCGGCGGGTAGCCCTCATAGTAGGTGTTCGTCTCGATAAAGTCCGCGTCGTAGGCGCCGTCCTCGTCCTCGCAGCCCGGCGAACCGAGAATCAGCCCCGTGCGGTGCAGCTTCACGCCGCGCATCAGCACGCGGTAACGTTCCGCACCTGCGCCGCTGCCGTCGATGCGCTCGAAGACCGTCACCGGATAGTCGAACTTCGACGGCGCGAAGGTGAAGCGGCCGATCGTCAGCGCGTTCGACGGCGGCGCGAAGTTCAGGCACCAAGAGATGCGCCCCGTATCATATCCAAGCCGGTCATGCCGCGAGCGGAAGACCGTGATCGAGAACGCGTGGCCCTGCACCGTCACGCGGAGGATATCCTCCGGGACGCTGCGTGCTCTCAAAGCCCGCGCTTCGGCGTGTACCGTGGACAGCAGCCCATAGAACGCTGTCAGCTCGTACGGCAGCGGGTCGGCGCCGTCCGGCACCGGAGGCAGCTCGATGCTCGCGAAGTCGGCGTAAACGCTCTTGGGGTCTTTGAACGCGTGTGCCAGGACGACGATGAAACGCATCAGGTTCTCATTTTCGCGGATCTTCACGGCTGTTGCGAAGGCCACGTCACGGCATTCACCGAACGCATCGTACTCCGCGTCCAGCGCTTTGAGGAAAGCTTCTGAGACGTACACGCAGCCCTGCGCGGCGTATTCGAGCGCGGCGGCAGGGTACAGTGCGTCCCAGAACGCCGGATGTTTCGTAATGCCCAGCGCGGTGAGCAGAGAGGAAAGGGTCATAAAAAGACCTCCCGATTATAGGTTTAGGATGCCGCCCAGCTCGAGGACAGAACCGCCGTCGAGAATGCGCTGCTTGACCTTTCGCCGCAGCGCCGTGTTCTCCGGCAGCTCCTCCGGCTTTGCGTTCGGCATGTTGAACAGGAATGTATACACGCCCCGCCCCGATGCCTTCGACGGATAGCGCACGAAATCATTCTGGAAGCGCGAGATATTTGCCGACTCGCCGAGCATTTCGGTCAGCACCGGGTCCATCAGCCACGAGGTGCATACCACCGCGCGGTACGGATACACCGGCTTTAATAACTCCTCCATGCGTTTGTAGGACGCCAGTACGATGTCATGTCCGAACGGCTGATCCGCCGGGATGTGGACGCTTACCACCGGGTCGCCCGGCATCAGGACGCACTGCCATTCGGACTTATTAAGCCGCGTCCGTACCCGCTCGGCGTAAGCGTTTCGGACGGCGTGACCCTCCCAGTATGTGTCGGTTTCGACGAGGTCCGCATTGTACGCCGAGCCGGGCGTGTTCGGCCAGCCTTCACTCTCGTACCCGGCGGTACCCAGGATCATCCCGTCCGCATGCAGACGGCAGCCGTCCATCAGCAGCTTCAGCTCGCCCGCAGCATTGCGGAACGCGCGCACACATCCGCCGAAGCTGCGCATCTCAAACCCGAAGCGGCCGATCGTTATGATGTCGGGGCGGATGTAGTAGGTACCCCAGCGGACACGCTGCGCCTCGAATCCCGGACGGTGGTGGCAGCCGGCGAAGATGCTGATGCACTGGTCCGGCTGCGCGAGCGAGACCGACACCACATCCTCAGGCATCCCCATCGCCCGCAGTTTCACCGCCGCGTCCGGCAGGAACGCCAGCATCGCGTACAGACCCGTCAGCTCATACGGCAGCGGATCGGCACCCTCCGGCGGACACGGCAGCGTCCACGTTCCGTCTTTTCGTACCGCCATCATGTCGCGCTGCATCGCGTGGACGAGCAGCAGCGTGAAGCGGCTCAGCGCGGGATTTTCACGGATACGCGGCGCGGTCTGATAGATCAACTCTTTGTGAAAAAGGAACGGTGAGATATCCCGGTCGAGCGCATCGAGGAAGGCTTCCGTCACATACCGGCAGCCTTGCGCGTCATATTCCCGCATCGCGTCGGCGTAGACCTCCTCCCCGACAGAAGGGAAGGAGGCGATGCCGAGGGAGTCCAGAAAGGCTCTGTACTCCATGTTCATTTCAGATTCAACACCTTTGCGTTGCCGTAATCCTTATGGCTCACGATGTCCTTTTGCTCGACGAATGCATCCGGCGGCGGGACCGCGTCACCGTTGAGATACGGCGGGCAGACGAACGTCGACTTCGCCCAATGCACCGCGTTGCGGATAACCAGCTGGACGTTCTCGTTGTAGAAGTTGCCGTACATCTCGTGTCCGGGCTGGAAGTAAAAGATCTTGCCGTAGCCGCGGTGGTAGGCGCAGCCGGAGCGGAAGACCTCGCCGCCGCGGAACCAGCCCATGAAGACCAGATCGTCCGGGGTCGGGATGTCGAACCGCTCGCCGTACATCTCCTCGGCAGGCAGATCGAAGTACGCCGGCAGCCCGGCCGCCACCGGATGTGACGGCTCGATCGTCCAGATGCGTTCGTTTTCCTGGATGTCGCGCCAGCGCAGATTGCACGAGGTGCCCATCAGCTTGCGGAAAATCTTCGAGTGGTGCGCCGAGTGCAGGCACACAAGCCCCATTCCCGCGAGCACCCGGTCATACACCCGCTGTACGATTTCGTCGGATACCAGGTTGTGACCCATGTGTCCCCACCAGGTCAGCACGTCGGTGCTGTCAAGCACCTCTTTGGTCAGCCCGTGTTCCGGCATGTCCAGCGTTGCCGTGCGGACGTTCAGCTCCGGGTCCTTCGACAGGAACCCCGCGATCGCACCGTGAATGCCGTCCGGATACACCGCGGCGACCGCCGGTTCGTTCTTCTCGTGCAAGTATTCGTTCCATACCGTGACATTGATCATGGAAAGCCCTCCTTTTCATTGCAGAAATTTCATGTCCCGCGCTCATTATACAACATCCGCGCGGAGATAATGTGAACAAACCATGAATTTCACGCAGAGGCTTTCTTTCCGCGGCGGGGTGTGATATAATACATACAGGTTGCCGTATGATGTTCACGGGACACACAATGGTTACGGTTGGAGGTCTTTATGAAACTCAACTACAAGCGCACGTTCTTCGTCGGCCTCGCGTTCATGTCCATCTGCACGTTCTGGCAGGTCTACGACACCATCATCCCGCTGATCCTGAAGAACAGCTTCGGCATCGGCGATACGCTCTCGGGCACCGTCATGGCCATGGACAATGTCCTCGCGCTCTTTATGCTCCCGCTGTTCGGCACACTTTCCGACCGTACCCATACCCGCATCGGACGCCGGATGCCCTACATCGTCGGCGGGACGCTTGTCTCCGCTTTGCTGTGTGTACTGCTGCCCATCGCCGACAACCTTCGCAACCTGCCGTTCTTCTTCACCGTCCTGGCTCTCGTCCTCGTCAGTATGGCGACCTACCGTTCACCCGCCGTTGCGCTGATGCCGGATGTCACGCCCAAGCCGCTGCGCTCAAAAGCCAACGCAGTCATCAACCTCATGGGTGCGGTCGGCGGCATCCTCTCGCTCGTATTCATCGCCGTACTCGTACCAAAGGAAAACCCGTCTTATCTGCCGCTGTTCCTGTGCGTTGCGGCGGTGATGCTTGGCTGTCTGATCGTACTGCGGCTGACCGTTAACGAGCCGAAGCTCCGCGCACAGAGGATTGAGACGGAGAAGAACGCGGGAATATCCGACGAGGACGAAACGGATAACCATACGCCCGGAGGATCCGAGCGTTCCCTCAGCGGACCGGAACGCCGCAGCTTGATTTTGATTCTGGCGTCGGTGTTCCTGTGGTTCTTCGGCTACAACGCCGTGACGACCGCGTTCTCCAAGTACGCGCAAAGCTATTGGGGACTGCAGGGCGGACTGTTCGCCTATACGCTGATCGTCGCGCAGGCTGCCGCCATCGCGACGTTTATCCCGATGGGACAGCTTGCCTCATACGTCGGACGCAAACGCACCATCCTCATCGGCGTCGCGCTGCTGACGTCGGTGTTCGCATCGGCGTACTTCTTCAAGTCTTTCTCTCCGCTGATCCTCGTACTCTTCGCGCTCGCGGGTATCGGCTGGGCGGCGATCAACGTCAACTCCTACCCGATGGTTGTCGAACTGTCGCGCGGCTCGAACATCGGCAAGTATACCGGTTACTACTACACCTTTTCGATGCTCGCACAGGTTGTCACGCCGATCCTGTCGGGCTACCTGCTCGAACACATTGGTTACCATACGCTGTTCCCGTACGGTGCGGTGTTCGCGGGGCTGAGTTTCGTGACGATGTTGCTGGTGCGGCATGGGGATGCGAAGCCGGCGGCGAAAAAACTCGAGGCGTATGAGGAAATGTAAAACTTAGAATGAAGAAATGTAAAACTTATTGAAAGTGACGAAGCGCACGGGGATTTCCTTGTGCGCTTTTATTCGTTATTTTCATAAACGGCGAAAAACCTCTGGACAAATCCCAGGAGATAGCGTATAATACAAGAAGAGAGGAGGCGTGAGACGCATGGACGACCACGCGTATCTGTTTCACCGGGGCGAGGACTGCCGCGTGTATGACTGGCTCGGTGCGCATCCGGACGACAGCGGTGTGACCTTCCGCGTCTGGGCGCCCCACGCGAAGAACGTTGCGGTCACCGGGGATTTCTGCGGTTGGGGCGACGGCATCCCAATGCGCAAAGTTACCGGTTCCGTCTGGGAGGGCTATGTCGGCGGGCTATCCGAGTACGCCGCGTATAAGTACCGCATCACCGCACGCGACAACTCCGTACGCCTGAAAGCCGATTCCTATGCCTTTCATACTGAGACACGAGGTTCCACCGCGTCGAAGGTCTATCAGCCGCGCAGCTATACATGGGGGGACGCTGACTGGATGCGTACCCGGCAGGCAGGCTATGACAAGCCCGTGACCATCTATGAAGTACACCTCGGCTCGTGGCGGCGAGATCAGGATGGCAACAGCTACACCTACGCACGTCTGGCGGATGAGCTTGTGCCATACGTCAAAGACATGGGCTACACGCATGTTGAGCTGCTGCCGGTGATGGAGCATCCGCTCGATGCGTCGTGGGGGTACCAGTGTACCGGCTACTTTGCGCCGACCTCCCGCTTTAGGGAACCTCGTGACTTCCTCCACCTCATCGACCGCTTCCATCAAGCCGGCATCGGCGTGATTCTTGACTGGGTGCCGGCACATTTCCCGAAGGATGACTGGGGCCTCGCAATGTTCGACGGCGAGCCGTGCTACGAGGACTCCGATCCGCTGCGCCGTGAGCGTCCCGAGTGGGGCACCTATGTATTTGACTACGGACGCCCTGAGGTGCGCAGTTTCCTCGCGTCGTCCGCGCTCTACTGGATGGATGTCTATCACGCCGACGGTTTCCGCGTCGATGCCGTCGCGAGCATGCTCTACCTTGACTTCGGGCGCGAGAAATGGCGCCCCAACATCTACGGAGGACGCGAAAACCTCGAAGCCATTGCGCTCATCCGCTTCATCAATGAAGCCGTGTTCCGCGAATACCCGTCCGCGCTGATGGTGGCGGAGGAGAGCACTGCCTGGCCCGGTGTCACCAAGCCCGTTTACCTCGGCGGGCTGGGGTTTAACTACAAGTGGAACATGGGCTGGATGAACGACATCCTTGCCTACTGCCGCGAGGACCCGCTTTACCGCCGTTACCGGCATGACAAGCTGACGTTCTCGCTGACCTACGCGTTTTCGGAAAATTACGTGCTGCCGCTGTCGCACGACGAGGTGGTGCACCTCAAGCGCGCACTCATCGAAAAGCTGCCGGGCGACGAAACTGCGCGGATGGCCGGGCTGCGGCTTCTCTATGCCTACATGTACGCGCATCCGGGGAAGAAGCTGCTGTTCATGGGCGGCGAGTTCGGTCAGCACGCCGAGTGGAATGAAAACGTCCAGCTCGAGTGGCACCTTCTCGACGAGGACGTCCACCGCAGACTGCGGGACTACGTGGCGGCGCTCAACGGCTTCTACCGGAACACCCCGCCGCTGTGGGAGAATGACACCGACTGGAAGGGCTTCTCGTGGATCTCCTGCGACAACTACACGCAGAACGTCGCGGTCTTCAGAAGGATCGCGCGCAATGGGCATGAGGTTGTCGTCGCGTGCAACTTCTCCGGCGCGGAGCTGTCGGGCTACCGCATCGGGCTGGCGTACGATGGTATGTACCCGCTCGCGTTCTCCACCGACGACGCCCGCTGGGGGGGATATGACCGCGCGCAGATGTGCCTGATTGCCGAGAACATCCCCTGGAACGGATTACCTTATTCCGCCGCGCTCACGCTGCCGCCCCTCTCCGCGCTTTACTACACCTGTACGCCCATTATGAATGACAAAAAGGATGAAGACAATGAGATGGTTCTGGCAAAACGAGGAGAACCCCAACCTTGCGTCCCTGAATCTGCAGCTCACGCCTGAGTATACCCCGTTTCAGGGTACGGTCATCGCGCTGCTTGTGATTATCCTGATGCCTGTAATGCTGGTGTTGTACCCGATCGGCAAGCTGTTCCTCGGCGCGTTCGTGCTCGCCGGGCAGGTCGGTTTCTACCTCGGTGACCTTATGTTCGGCAAGCGCGCTAAAGGAAAAGTATACCGCTTCCAGTGGCTGCGGACGTTCATCGCCAACAACGTTGCCGCGCATGTGCCGCACATCAACGTCCGTTTTCGCAAGTTCCTCTATCGGCTCACCGGCATGAAACTCGGTAAAGGCGGGTTCATGGGTCAGAATGGTTTTCTAGAGGATCTGCGCTCGGAGAACGTCGTGCTTGAGGACAACGCTACGATTTCCTTCGGCGTGACGATTGTCGGACACGGCCCCAAGCGCAACATCACCAAGCCCGAGGATAAGATGGTTATTCTCCGCAAGGGCGCGTATGTCGGCGCGGCGTGCGTGTTGATTCCCGGCGTCGAGATCGGTGAGCATGCGACAATCGGTGCGGGATCGGTCGTCAGCAAGTCCATCCCGGCGGGTGCAGTTGCTGCTGGTGCTCCGGCCAGAGTCCTCTACTATAAGCCCGGCTATGGTCCCGACGCGGAAAATACACCTGCGGAAACGAAGAATGAAATAACTTAAAATAATGCGATCACGGGAGGAATTACGGATGTACGGTAAGAAAGAATGTATCGCAATGCTGCTCGCGGGCGGTCAGGGTTCACGGCTTCACGTGCTGACCCGGCATATGGCAAAACCCGCAGTGCCCTTTGGCGGGAAGTACCGCATCATCGACTTCCCGCTGTCCAACTGCGTCAACTCCGGCATTGATACAGTAGGCGTGCTGACGCAGTATGAGCCGCTGGCTCTGCACGCCTATATCGGCAGCGGTCAGCCGTGGGATCTCGACCGCGCAAACGGCGGCGTCCATATCCTCCCGCCCTATATGCGCTCCAAGTCCGGCGAGTGGTACAAGGGTACTGCCAACGCCATCTACCAGAACATCCAGTTCATGGAGCAGTTCGATCCGGAGTACGTCCTCATCCTCTCCGGCGACCACATCTATAAGATGGACTACACCCGGATGCTTGCCTTGCATAAGGAAAAGCACGCCGACTGCACCATCGCCGTCATCGATGTTCCGCTCGACGAGGCCAGCCGCTTCGGCATTCTCTCTGCCGACGCGGACAGCCGCATCACCAAATTCGTCGAGAAGCCCCGCGAACCGGAGTCCACACTTGCGTCGATGGGCATCTATGTCTTCACCTGGAAGGTGCTGCGTGAACGTCTCATCGCCGATGAGAATGATCCTGCGTCGGAGAATGACTTCGGCAAAAACATCATTCCCGGGATGCTCAAGGACGGCTGCCGGATGTACGTCCACCCGTTCGATAGCTACTGGAAGGACGTCGGCACCATCAACAGCCTGTGGGAAGCAAATATGGACATGCTGTCACCGAAGTGCCCGCTGCGGCTGAACGACCCGAGCTGGCGCATCTACTCGCGCAACCCCGCATCCCCGCCGCACTACGTCGCCCCCGAGGGCACCATCCGTCATTCGATGGTCTCCGAAGGCTGTACGATTGCCGGGACCATCGAGGCAAGCGTTCTGTTCAACGACGTGAAGGTCGGACGCGGTGCGCAGGTGCGCTATTCGATTCTGATGCCGGGCGCGGAGATCGGAGAGGATGCCGTCGTAGAGTTTGCAATCCTCGCGGAGAATACGAAGATCGGGCACGGCGCGCAGATCGGCGGCAGCGCGATCGACCCGCTGGGGACCAAAATCACGGTGATTGCGGAGGGCATCGCGCTGCCGGACGGTGCGCAGGTGGCTCCCGGCACCACGCTGGGCTGAGGGGAGGTATAAAGACGATGAACAAAATGCTCGGTCTGATTTTCGCCTACAGTAGATACAGTGGTATGAGAGAGCTGGTCGCTCCGCGTACGGCGGCATCCGTCCCCTACGCCGGACGCTACCGCGCCATCGACTTCTGCCTGTCCAACATGGTTGGCGCGGGCATCACCGACGTCGGTATCATCATGCGCGACAGCTACCAGTCGCTGATGGATCATTTAGGCTCCGGTAAGGATTGGGATCTGAGCCGTAAGAACGGCGGTCTGTTCCTGCTGCCGCCCTTCTCCTACGGCGGCGAGCAGTCCCACAGCGGAACCTTCACCGGGAAGCTCGACGCTCTCGCCGGCGTCACGTCCTACATCGCCCACTCGCGCGAGCCCTACGTCGTCCTCGCCGACGGCGACTGTATCACCAACATCCGCCTGCGCGACGTCCTCGCGCGGCATATTGAGACAAAGGCCGATATCACGGTTGTCTGCTCCAAACTCCCTGTCGGGGACCCTGCGCGTTCGATCTACTACCGCTTCGGTGAGGACGGCCGCATCGTCGGCATCGACTCCCATCCCGAACGCGCCCAGGAGAACGAGAGCCTTGGAATGTTCATCATGGAGAAGCGCCTGCTGCAGCGGCTCATCCAGCTCGGCCGCGCAGGAGATATGGTTCACTTCGAACGCGGCATCCTGCGTGAGCAGCTTTCAAGCCTGCGTGTGCTGCCGTACTTCCACGCGGGCTACGTCGCACGCTTACACAACGTTGCGATGTACTACCGCCACAGCATGGCCATCCTTGACCCCGCCGTCCGTGAGCAGCTCTTCGACCGCAATAACCCCATCCGCGCCCGCGTGAGAGATGACGCGCCGACGTATTACTCCGACAACGCCGTCGTGAAGAACTCGCTCATCGCCGCCGGCTGCCGTATCGAAGGGCATGTGGAAAACTCCATCCTCTTCCGCGGCGTTTACGTCGCGCCCGGCGCTACTGTCAAGAACTCCATCATCATGCAGGAGGGCAAGGTGCTCGAAAACGTCTTCATCAGCCACGTCATCGCCGATAAGTATGTGTACATCAGCCGCGACAACATGCTCATGGGCAACGCCGCGTATCCGGTCGTCATCGCAAAGCATTCCACTGTATAATGAAAACAGCATCGTTTATGAAACAGGAGGGCATGGTTTATGAAAATTCTGTACGCGGCTTCGGAAGCAGCGCCGTTTTGTAAGACAGGAGGCCTCGGAGACGTTGCGGGTTCGCTGTCCAAAGCGCTCGCCCGTGCCGGTGCGGAGGTCAGCGTTGTGCTGCCGCTCTACGACGAGGTTCCCGAGTGGGCCAGACGTGAGATGACTTTCGTGCGGATGCTCCATGTCGCTCTATCATGGCGCAACCAGACCTGCGGCGTCTATACACTCACCCGCGACGGCGTCACCTACTACTTTCTCGACAACGGCTACTACTTCCGCCGCCGTGAGCTCTACGGTCACTACGACGACGGCGAACGCTTCGCTTTCTTCTGCAAGGCCGCGCTCGATATGCTCCCCGCACTTGAGCTGCACCCCGACGTGATCCACTGCAACGACTGGCAGTGCGCGATGATTCCCGTCTACCTCAAGTGCCTCTACCAGAGCAACCCGTACTACCAGAAGATGCGTACCGTCTTCACCATCCATAACATCGCCTACCAGGGATGCTTCCCGCGCGGCTTCCTCTCCGACGTGGCGGGCATCGACGACGTCTACTATCGCAACGGCCTGCTCGCCTACAATGATGGCGTCAACATCCTCAAGGCCGCTGTCGTCCTCTGCGACGCCCTCACGACCGTCAGCCCGACCTATGCACGTGAAATTCTCACACCCTACTACGGCGAGGGTCTGGACGCAGTGCTGCGGGACAATCAGGCGAAGCTGTCCGGCGTGCTCAACGGGTTGGACATCGAAACGTATAACCCCGCGTCCGATGAGTTCCTGAATGTGAACTACGACGCCGACCACCTCGACGGCAAGCGGGAGTGTAAAATCGCGCTGCAGCGGATGCTTGGTTTGAAGGCCGATCCCGATGTCCCGCTCTATGCCGTCGTGTCCAGGCTCGCGGAGCATAAAGGTCTCGATCTCATCGGCGCGGTGCTCGACGACTTCATGTCGGAGTCTGTGCAGCTCACCGTCCTCGGACGCGGCGAGTGGCGATATGAGCAGCTTTTTGATCAGGCGAAGCGGCGCTATCCGGGGAAGGTTGCGGTCAACATCCTGTTCTCCGAGGATCTCGCGCGCAAAATCTACGGCGGCGCGGATATCCTGCTGATGCCGTCGCGCAGTGAGCCGTGCGGACTGACCCAGATGATCGCCATGCGCTACGGAACCGTCCCGCTTGTCCGTGAGACCGGAGGGCTTGCCGATACTGTCCGCGCCTACAACCCGATGACCGGTGAGGGCAATGGGTTTTCCTTCAAAAACTTCAACGCCCACGATATGCTCTACACAATTAATCTGGCGCGGGAGACCTATGCAAACCGCCCCGTCTGGGAGACGCTGATGACGCGCGGGATGCGCGAGGACTTTTCGTGGGATCGCAGCGCTGCTGCGTTCCTTGAGAAATACACGGAAATTATAGGGTGAGACAGATGACACTGTTTGAACGGACGCTCAAAGAGCGCGGAGATCATATGCTCGAAAGAACAGCGGAGCTGTGCAGAATTCCCAGCCCGTCCGGTTACACCGACGTGATCATCGGCGAGATCGAGCGGGAGCTTCTGTCGCTTGGTTACCATCCGCAGCGGATAAACAAGGGCGGGTTGACCTGCGACGTCGGAGGAAGTACCGGCACGGGCGGCACGCTCGTCGTCTCAGCACATGTGGACACCGTCGGCGCGATGGTCAATTTCATCCTCGGGAACGGTCACCTGCATCTGGCGATGATCGGCGGTGTGGTGTTCGCGAACCTCGACTCAGAGAACTGTGTCGTCCGTACCCGTGACGGCCGCGAGTATACCGGGACGCTGCAACTCGACGAGCCGTCCACGCACGCAAACGGCGAGGTGCGCACACGCGTGCGGGATATGTGGAGCGTCGAGGTCGTACTCGACGAAAGGGTGCTCAATGACGAAGACGTGCGAAAGCTTGGGATATGCAACGGCGACTACGTGTTCTTTGACGCGCGTCCGGTGATCACACCGGCAGGCTTTCTCAAGAGCCGCCACCTGGACGATAAAGTACAGTGCGCGGTACTTTTAGAGTATGCACGGTGGCTGAAGGATACGGGGAAGGTACCCGCGCGGCACACGGTACTGCAGTTCGCTGACTGGGAGGAGGTCGGCCACGGCGGTTCATGCGGACTGCCTGCGGATACGACGGCATTCCTCGCGGCAGATGTCGGTATCGTCGGACGCGAACTGTCCGGTAATGTCTATACGCTGTCGATCGTCGCAAAGGATTCGGTGGCGCCGTACCATTACGGGATGACGACGGAGTTGATGAAAGCGGCGGAGCGTGCGGGCGCGCCGTACGTGGTGGAGGTATTCCCCGAGCGCTACAGCTCCGACGCGATGGCGGCGATCCGCGCGGGGTACGATGTCCGCACGGCGCTCTACGGCCCGGGCGTCGAGGCCACCCACGGCTACGAGCGGACACATAAGGACGCCGTCGCTGCGACATTCGCAACACTGATCGAGTTCATCGGTACAGTATAAGCAGGATTATTACCTTTCGGAAAGGGAAGCAATATGACACATAGAGAACAGCTCCGCGAGGAGATCGAATCAAAACTACGGCGGCACTACGGCTGCGAGCTTGCGGAGGCAGGACGCGTGGAGCTGTTTCGCGCCTGCGCATTGGTATTACGGGATCGTCTGGCGGCGCGCGCCGTCAGGGAGCAGGAGCGCCGCGAGCGCACCCATGCTCGGCAGGTGCACTACCTCTCGCTGGAGTTCCTGATGGGGCGTTCATTCCTCAACAACGCCTTCAACCTGGGGATGCTTGAGGATATGAAGGAAGTGCTTGCGTCGGTGGGCGTGAGCCTGAACGACCTTTTGGATGCCGAGCCGGACGCGGGTCTCGGCAACGGCGGTTTGGGGCGTCTGGCGGCATGCTACCTCGACGCGATGGCGACCCTCGGTCTCGCCGCGACCGGCTACTCCATCCGCTACGAGCACGGGCTTTTCAAGCAGCTCATCGTCGAGGGGCAGCAGATTGAGCTGCCGGACAGTTGGCTCGACGTCGGTGACGTGTGGCTGCTGCCGCGTATGGACGAGGTGCGCGAGGTGCGCTACGGCGGACACGTCATTGAGGAATGGAAGTACGGGTATATGCAGCCCCGGCTCGAGGGCTATACACCGGTGCTCGCGGTGCCGTACGACATGCTCATCGGCGGCTATGGGACGGAGAACGTCTGCACGCTGCGGCTGTGGAGCGCGAAGTCGCCCGTCGAGCTGGATCTCAACCTGTTCTCGCGCGGCGAGTACCTGAAGGCGCTCGAGCAGCACGCGATGGCTGAGGTCATCTCCAAAATCCTCTACCCCGACGATAAACACATCGAAGGCAAGTCGCTGCGTCTTAAGCAGCAGTATTTCTTCGTTTCCGCGACGGTGCAGGATATCATCGCCAAGCACAAGGAGCTGCACGGTACCCTTGAGAATTTCGCCGACTGTCACGTCATCCAGATCAATGATACCCATCCGGCGATGGTCATCCCGGAGCTGATGCGCATCTTTATGGACGAGGAGTATATGAGCTGGGACGATGCGTGGGCGATTGTGACGAAGTGCGTCGCGTATACGAACCACACCATCCTTCCCGAAGCACTCGAGCAGTGGCCGCAGAGCTTGTTCGAGAACAATCTCCCGCGCATCTGGGCGATCCTTCATGAGATCAACGAACGCTTCTGCCGCGAGCTGTGGCAGAAATACCCCGGTGACTTCTTACGCATCAGCCGCATGGCGATTCTCGCGGACGGTCAGGTGCGGATGGCGAACCTGTCCGTTGCGGCGGGCTTCCGCGTCAACGGCGTCTCGGCGCTGCACTCGGAGATTCTTCGCAAGCGCACCTTCCGCGACTACGCCGAGCTGTGGCCCGATAAGTTCACCAACGTCACCAACGGCATCGCCCACCGCCGCTGGCTGTGTGAGTGCAACCCTGCGCTCACGGAACTTTTAACCGAATGCATCGGCGACGGCTTTCTCACCGACCCCGCCGCGTTTCTTGACTTCGCGAAGTATGCCGACGATGCGTCCGTACGCGAACAGCTGGCAAAGATCAAGCATGCGAATAAGGAGCGGCTCGCGAAATTCCTGCGCACGACCGGCCATGTGGTGGACATCGACGCGATGTTCGACGTGCAGGTCAAACGACTGCATGAATACAAACGACAGCTTCTCAATGTGCTGCGCATCCTCGACCTATACCTGCGCATCAAAGACAACCCGGGCGGCGACTTCCAGCCGCGAGTGTTCCTGTTCGGCGCAAAGGCGTTCCCGGGCTACTATATGGCCAAGCAGATCATCCGGCTCATCAACAGCGTTGCGGCGTTCATTGACGCGGATCCCGTGGTGTCACGCTTCATCCGCGTGGTGTTCATGGAAAACTACCGCGTGACACTTGCGGAGAAGATCATGCCGGCTGCCGAGTTGTCCGAGCAGATCAGTACCGCAGGCAAGGAGGCGTCCGGCACCGGCAACATGAAGTTCATGATGAACGGCGCGCTCACCGTCGGGACGCTCGACGGCGCAAACGTCGAGATGTGCGAGGCTGTCGGCGAGGACAACATGTTCATCTTCGGGCTGCGCGCCGATGAGGTGGGGGCGTATAAGGAGCGCTACTCGCCGTCGAAGCTCTACGCGTCCGATCCGTCGATCCGCGCGGTGCTCGACCTCATCGAGCACGGCTTCGGCGACGGCGTCAGCTATCACGACATCGTTCAGAGCCTGCTCGTCGGCGCAAATCCGGACGAATACCTGCTGCTGGCGGACTTCCACAGCTATGTCGACGCGCAGAGCCGTGTGGACGCCGTCTACCGCGACCCCGCGCGCTGGAACCGTATGAGTGCACTCAACATCGCAGGCTCCGGCCGCTTCTGCGCAGATCGCGCGGTCGGAGAATACGCGAGGAATATCTGGCGGGTACTGTAACCGGCATCCATAGCCAACACATTTATGTTAAAGGAGACGTTACCATGTCCGAACCGTCCGTCCTGAAACTGCACCACGACTATGCCGACGCGCATAAACCCCTCATGGGCTTCGACCCGTCGAAGGACTACGCTGCCCAGGTTGCCGCTGTACGCGAGAAATATCTCGAACTGCTCAATCCGCCGGAGAAGACCACCGAACCCGTCCCGGTAATCGAGTATATCTCCGATGCCGACCCGCGTTTCGACGAAATTCGCTTTTCCTTCGAGACAGAACCGGGTCTGATGATCCCCGCGCATCTGCTGCTGCCGAAGGGCGTGTACAAATCAGGCGTGAAGCTGCCTGTTGTCATCGGGCTGCAGGGTCACTCCACCGGTATGCACATCTCGCTGGGCCGCGCGAAGTATCCGGGCGATGAGGAGACGATCAGCGGCGGCGACTGTGACTTCTGCATCCAGGCAGTGGCTCTGGGCTACGCGACCGTCGCGATGGAGCAGCGTGCGTTCGGCGAATTGAACGGCTCCGTTGCCGAGGGTGTCGGAGGCTGCTGGCAGCCGTCGTTCCAGGCGCTGATGCTCGGCCGTACTCTGATCGGCGAGCGCGCGTCGGACGTCTCCCGCCTCATCGACGCATTGGAACACTTCCCCGAGTGCGACGTCGAGCGCGTGGGTCTGATGGGCAACTCCGGCGGCGGCACCGCGACGTACTATACCGCCTGCTGTGAGCCGCGCGTCAAGATCGCCATGCCCTCCTGCGCCTTCTGCTCACTGCATGACTCCATCTTCTCGCTGCGCCACTGCATGTGCAACTATATCCCCGGCCTGTTCAAATATTTTGAGATGGGTGATCTCGCATTGCTCATCGCGCCGCGTCCGCTGATCGTTGTCTGCGGCAAGGATGATATGATCTTCCCACTCGAGGGCGTAAAGCGTGAGTTCGAGACGGTCGAGAAGATCTACGCCGCCGCCGGTGTGCCGGATAACTGCGCGCTCATCGTCGGTCAGGCCGGTCACCGTTTCTACGCCGCGCAGTCATGGCCGGTGTACGCGGAGATGTTGAAGAAGCTGTAAGGCTTCGGAAAGGGGCTTATGTATGAAACTATCGATGTGGTCGGAGTATTTCCACGGCCGTGAACTGACGCTGCCGGGGAAGATCATCGCGTTCCGTGACTGCGGCTACGAGGCGTCGGAGTTGTCCGACGAGGACGGCCGGCGGCTTCTGGACGAGTACGCGACGCCGACGCTGGCAGGGAAATATCTCGCGCGGCTGACCGACAGCATGGGCTTCGCGTTCCCGCAGGGTCACCTGTGGCTGACGGCGAGCATCTGCGCGCCGGACTATCGGGAGCGCGCGGAGCTGCTGAAGGGCTGGCTGGATCTGTACCTGGGGGCGGGCATCCGGCGCGCAGTGCTGCACGGCGGCAGCAGCGGCAATGACCCGGACGTGGAGATCGGCGTCATCCGCGAGCGGCGCACCTACGTCCTCTCACAGCTGCTGGATTATCTGAAGGGAACGGATCTGAAAATCTGTCTGGAGAACATGCCACGCTCAGACCTTGCAACGTCCGACGGTCTGCTGACGGTGATCGGGGAGTTCAACAGTCCGAACCTCGGGGTCACCCTGGACACCGGGCACCTCAACCTGACCGGAGAACGGCAGTACGATTTTATACGCGCGTGCGGTAAGCATCTCGGTGCGTTGCATCTGGCGGACAATGAGGGAATGACCGATCAGCATCTGATGCCCTTTGGACGCGGGAACGTTGATTTCACAGCGGTTGTGCGCGGTATCCGTGAGATCGGCTACGACGGACTTTTCAACTACGAAATCCCCGGCGAGACACAGAGGTGTCCGGTGGAAGTCAAGAAGATGAAGCTGCGGTACCTGAAACAGGCGTCGGAGTATCTGCTCGCGCACGCGTAATATAACATCCGCGCCCCCGTGAAAGCAATGTCGGGGGCGCGTGTACATATCAGGAGAGAAGGCTATGAAAATACTGGCAATCGGCAACAGCTACGCGACCGACGCGACACGTTATATCCACACAATGGCGAAGGCTGTCGGCGCGGACGTCAAAATCGTGAACCTGTACATCGGCGGCTGTCCGCTGTCGAAGCAGGCATTCAATGCGCTCGGACGCGAGCGGGAATATCTGCTGGAGTATAACGGCGAGAGCACCGGGTTCTATGTCTCCATTCATGACGCACTCATAAGCGACACCTGGGACTATGTGACGCTGCAACAGGCAAGCCGGTTCTCGTTTGACTACACGACGTACCAGCCGTATCTGACGACGCTGCGAGACTACATCGGGACGTACGCGCCGAAAGCAAAGATCGCGGTGCACCAGACCTGGGCGTACGAGCAGGACGGCTGCTACCTGGAAGCGGTCGGATATGCGCGGCAGGAGGATATGTTCCGCGACCTGAAGGACGCGTACAGCCGAGCGGCAGAGTTCCTGAAGGCGCCGGTCATTCCATCGGGCGACGCGCTGCAGCGGCTCTTGAAAGCAGGGGTTCCCGGTGTTCACCGTGACGGAACGCATATCTCCTTAGGTCTCGGACGCTATACGGCGGGGCTTGTATGGCTTGAGACACTCTGCGGACTCGACGCGCGGGAAAATCCGTTCTCCGCAACCGACGAGCCGGTCAGCGACGAACTGCTCACGCTTGCGAAGACGTGCGCGCATGAGGCGGCCGAGGCGTATCGATAACCCATATTTCTTTCAAAAGGCATGAAAATGCGAGGTGAGAAAGACTCACCCCGCATTTTTTTGTAGTCGGCTGTGACAAAATGCCCTCTTGCGCGGTATTCAATGAGGTGTCTCATGTTCTTGATGTTTGCCTGAGAGCCGCCGCCGGTTTGCCGCATCGGGTTCTACGCACTCAGCGTCCCGGCTTTGCGGCAGCGCGTTATGTCCGCTCTACGACGGTCTCCCCGAGGACATAGAAGCCGTCATCGGATGGCGCGTCGGTGGCGAGGAAGACCGGCAGCAGAGGATGGACAATACCCAGCTCAAGTTTATACGCGCCTGCTTCGATGCCCGAGACGTCCTGGTCAAGCAGTACCGTATGAATACCCGGCAGCCACGTACGGATATCCGCAGACGTCGGCAGGTCATAACAGCGCCGTTCGTTCTTCAGCCTTAAAACCAACGGCAGCGTCTCATAGCACGGCGCGACGCCGCGGTTCTCGATCACCAGCTCTGCCCGCATCCGTTCGTCCGTCACACGCTCCGGGAACGTGAACGAGACAGGGGAGAGATGATACCCCATCCGTGCGACCCAGGCGTCGATCTTCTCCTGCCACTTGTATGGAATCGGGATGGACTTCGCATTGAACGAGCTGAGGTGCCAGTCCAGACTGCGGGCGATCGCCTCGTCGATATCCCAGCCCTTGCGTTCCCACTCGCCGAGCCACCAGTAGGACTCAAACGAGATCGGCGCTGTCTTCCATACGTCGCTCAACAGCTGAAAGCGCGGCGGATAGAATTCCTGCATATGCCTCGGCTCGCCGTAGCCGTCACCGCGCACCCCGACGTTTCGGCGTGTCCGGGCATAGGAGATGATGTCCGGCAGCGAAATCTGGCCGATGAGTTGTGTCTGCGTGAAGGTGTCCAGATACGCGTCCGTCATTTCGAGGATTGCTTCCCGCGGGAACTCGTCGAGCTGATGTCCCTCGCCCCACGCCCCGGGTACCGTCAAGTCGACCGACGACAGCCGCGGATCCGCGTCGAACCGCTCGCCGAGCTTCCGCACCGCGCGGGAGAACAGTGTGATGAACAGCGGGTCTTTCGGCGAATCCTTCACCCGCATCCCGTCAGGCCGCTCCGGGCACGAAATTTTCGCCTTCAGCCAGTCCGGGACGTCGTCGCACGCCCGTGTGGAGTGCGCCATCAGCCGGAATGCCACCGTCTGTCCATGCTCACGGGCAAGCCGCAGGATGTTCTCGATGAAGGCGTAGTTGTATACGCCCTCCGTCGCCTCAAACTCCTTCCACAGAACGCGGATATAAGCGACCGACGAGGCGGGATAATATCCCTCCGCGCGCCCGTTCTGCGGTACATAGTCGGGGACGGGATAGCATTCCACATTCTCCGTCTCCGTATAGCGATTCTCCGGGCGGACGACAATGTCCGAATAGAGTGCGCCGCCGTTGAAGTGCTGGAAACTGACGAAGCCGGTGTTCGGATTCTGACCCGCCTCGGGACGGTATTGAAAATGGGTTGTCATCATAACGGATTCCTTTCCTGCTTTGATGGATCTGACGTGCAGCTATAAAACCACGCACATGAAATCGGCGGCAGAGTACAGCTCAGTGTGCCGCTTGAGATGTACGCACGGTGACCGTTGAGCAATGCGTCCGCCGTGGGCGCGTCCCACGGGATTTGCAGTGTGTACGGTGTGTTTCCGCGGTTCACCGCGCACAGCACCCGCTCGGCGCCGGTCTCCCGTATAAACGCGAGGACGGCGGCACCCGCATATACGAACCGCAGCCTTCCGCGCTTCAGCGCGTCCGTATGCGCTCGGACGGTTCCGAGCAGACGGTACCACGACAGCAGTTCCGTGTCCTCATCGCCCCACGGATACCCGCGCCGGCACAGCGGGTCCTCAAAGCCCTCCATTCCCGCCTCATCGCCGTAGTAGATCGTCGGAGAGCCGGGGAACGCATAGAGAATCGCTGTTGCGAGCTTCAAAAGCGCCTTGCCGTGTGAGCGTTCGTCCGGAGTGAGCCGATGGTTCGCGCGGGCATCCAGCGTCTCGGGGATGTGCGCACAGCCTAAGAGTGTCAGGATGCGCTCGGTGTCGTGCGTACCGAGGACGTTCATCAGGCTCATAAAGCACGGCGCGGGGTAATTCTGCTGCAGCTCCTCCATGTCATACATGAAGTCATACGCGTCGCCGCCTTTGAGATACGCGAGGATCGCCCGCCGCAGCGGATAGTTCATCACGCCGTCGAGCTGCTCCCCCAACAGAAAGCGCCGGCGAGCACCGTAGCTCTCCTTGTTTGACGCATCCTCCCAGACCTCGCCGATGACGACGGCGTCGGGATTCTCCTCACGTACGGCAAGCCGCAGTGCGTCGAGGAACGCGTCGGGCAGCTCATCCGCGACGTCCAGCCGCCAGCCCGAGGCACCCGCCCGCAGCCAGTGCCGCACCACGCTGTCCGCTCCCCGCACGGTGTAGTCAAGGTACGACGGTTCCGTTTCCTCCACGCACGGCAGAATCTTGACGCCCCACCACGTCTCGTAGTCGTCCGGCCATATCCGGAAGCGGTACCAGGCGTAGTACGGCGACTGCTGTGACTGGTACGCGCCGGGTTCGGGATAGGTGCCGTAACGGTTGAAGTAGCGGGAGTCCGCGCCGGTGTGAGAGAACACGCCGTCAAGCAGCACACGGATGCAGTACGCGCGGGCGTCCCGGCACAGCGCGGTGAAGTCTGCCTCATCACCCAACATCGGGTCGATTGTCAGGTAGTCGGCGGTGTCATAGCGGTGATTTGAGCGCGCGGCGAAGATCGGGTTGAGGTAAAGCGTCGTCACGCCGAGACTTTTCAGGTATGGCAGCTTCTCCCGGATGCCCGCGAGATTGCCGCCGAGGAAGTTGTTGTTTGCGAGCGTTCCGTCCGGTGCGCGGAGGTAATCGGGCGTCGCGTCCCACGGCTGAATGACACGCCCTTCCGTGATGTCGTGGGATCCGGATGCCGGACGCCCGCAGGGGGGAACGGTGTTCGCCTGCTCTCTGCCGCGCAGACAATCCCCGGCGCGTGCGAACCGGTCAGGGAATATCTGATACGTCACACCCGCGCCATACCACGCCGGGACATCGAGCGCCGGGTCATAGACGGTGAGCTGCCACGCGGGGATGGGTACCGCGTTGTAGATGCCGCCGGTGACATCGGGATGCGTGGGACTGCCGCGCAGCTTGCCGTAGAAATAGGGCAGCCCGCCTTCGCGGCACAGTGTGAAGTGGTAGAAACACAGTCCCGGCGCGTCCGGTGTGAGGGTGGCGGTGAAGCGGTCGTACAGCTTACCCGCCGACGTCCGCGCCATGAGAATATGCAGCTCCCCGCGGTCGGTGTGTACGGTGAGCGTGGCGTCGCGGACAGCGAAGGTACGGGGAGTATCAATGGCCAGTGTGACCGTTTGCCCCGCCGGTACCGCGCCGTAGGGCGCGCGGTATACCGCGAGACGCGGGTCGTGAATCGGCATGAGCATGGGAAACCTCCGAAAACAGAACCTGGTACGCTTTGCGTTCCTGCATAAGATGAATATGCTGAAAACTGCGTGATCATACAGGATGGAAACCGGCAGCGGGCATTTTTTCACTGCCGGCATCGTTTACTTTTTCAGCAGCTTTTCCATCATACGGAAACCGTTCGGCTCATATACTCCGGTAGACGCAGCGTCATGTTCGGTGTAGCGGGGGGCGGGATGCGCGCCCGGCTCGTTCGAGCGCCACAGCACATACGGCACGGGGGTGCGCGTATGCGTCCGGACGTCGCAAGGCGTCGGGTGGTCGGGCATTAGTAGTACGCTCAGGTCCTCCCCGGCGAACGCGTCGAGGATGGGGCCGAGAATCTCGCGGTCGATGCTCTCGATCGCCCAGACTTTCTTCATCGGGTCGCCGTGGTGTCCGCATTCATCGGGCGACTCGATGTGAAGATAGACGAAGTCGCAGCCTTCACGTAAAAGAGAGATCGCCGCGTCACCCTTGCCGCGGAAGTTTGTCTCGATCGCGCCGGTTGCCCCCGGGACATCGACCGTCTGCAGACCGGCGCACATGCCCAGGCCGCGGATCAGGTCGACCGCACAGACCACACCGCCGCGCACGCCGTAGGTCTGGCAGAGGTTCGGGAGCGTCGGACGCGTTCCTTCACCCCAGAACCATGCGGTGTTCGCAGGATGCAAGCCTCTTGCCCGACGGCTCACGTTCACCGGATGATCCCGAAGAATTTCCCGAGAGCGCTGCATCATCGTGAGCAGCCGGTCGGCGTAGCGACCGGTCGGGAGGTGTCCCGCGACGGGCTTGCCGATGATGTCGTGCGGCGGGGTGCAGTCGGTACCGGTTTGAGCGTGGGGGAGTACTAGGCAGTGGCGGTAGCTGATGCCCGGATAGAGCGCCGCGTCGTACTCCGCGAAGACGGGGGCAAGCGCCGCGATGAGCTGCCGGGCTTCGTCGGTCGTGATCTCGTCGGAGGAATAGTCGATCATCGTGCAGTCTTCGAGGTTTTCGTCATCGGAGAGTGTGACGAGGTTGCAGCGCATGGCGACATCGTCGGGAAGAAGGTCCACGCCCATGCTGGCGGCCTCGAGCGGGGAACGGCCGGAGTAGTAGATACGCGGGTCGAAGCCCATACAGGACATATTGGCGGTATCGGAGCCGGTGGGCATGCTGTCGGGGATGGTTTTTACCATGCCGACGGAGCCGTGCGCGGCGAGAAAGTCCATGTGCGGGTGGGAGGCGGCCTCGAGCGGGGTGCGGTTTCCGAGCGCCGGGACGGGAGTGTCCGCCATGCCGTCGCCGAGAAGGAGAACGTATTTCATTTCGTCAAACCTCGGTCTTGTATGATATAGAAGAATACTATATTTTACCACAAAACCCGCCTGCGTGCAATAGGGAATATTATCTAAGGATTCGTTGTCCGAGCGTAATTAAATGATTAAAGAAATACGTTAAAAGCTATTGCAAAACAGAAAAGAATATGCTATGATAAAATTACTATGTGCGGACGGGCACCCGCCGTCTATTATGAAGGAGGATGCATCATGGCAAACAACTTTATGGAAGACATCACCGCAACCTTTGACTCGGCTGACATTGAGAAGAATAAAACCGTCGCGGCGCTTGCATCGATCCCTGCCCTGTTCTGGCTGCCCTTCGTCGCTGCAAAGGATTCTCCGTTTGCCAAGTTTTACGCCAATGTCGGTCTCGTCCTGCTCATCGCCGGAGTGGTTGCGTCCATCCTGATGAAAATTTTGGGATGGTTCGGAGGTCTTGTCGGCGGACTGATTCAGCTTGCGGTAACCATCGCAGTGATCATCAGCTTGGTCAACGGATTCCAGGGCAAGGCGGTCAAGCTGCCGGTCATCGGGGAAATCGTCATCATCAAATAAACCGTATACACAGAAGGGAGCCGTCGGACGCGGCTCCCTTTTTGACTGCCCGGCAGACGGCAGAGCCGGGACAACCTGCTTGAAAAAGCATGAGCTTTCGTCGTCCGTGGATGGAAATCACGGGGGTTTTCTTACACCGGTCCGCGGGATGGGAAAGATAAATAACATATACAAAGAGATTATACTTTTCGTATAATTATCTGTGCAAAAGGCTTGTAATTCCCGGCCAACTCTGGTATAATGTATGCATATTCGGAAAATCCGTACGGGAGCCGTCCCGCATCCCCACACCATAAATCAGGGAGGTTATCACTCATGCCCAAGTACGTCTTCGAACGCTTCTCCGACGAGGCACATCGGCTGATCAATCAGGCGGGTGTTCACCAGGCGTTTCCGAAAGCCGAGGGAAACGAAAACTTCAACGCCTGCTGGGATGCTGCCATCTCCGACGACGGCACGTTCTACTACACCCTCTCCTCCGAGGCCGGCAAGTGCGACCACGCCAAGCTCGTGCGGTATGACCTCGAGAAAAATGAGATCGTCGAGTGCTTCCACGCGGCAAAGTACCTGATGCCGAAGGATCGCCAGCTTCCGCACTCGAAGTTCCACACCTCCATCAACTTTATGAACGACGGCCGCATCATTGCCACCACTCACTCCACCGACCGTGCCAAGCAGCATGTCGAATGGATGCCGTTCGGTCATCACAACCACGTCTGGGAGGGCTTCCCCGGCTCACAGATTCTCGTATACGACCCCAAGACCGAACATGTCGAGAGCTGGGGCACACCCGTCACGCATGAGTCGATCTACGGCGCGAAATATGACCCGAAGCACAACCGGCTGTATATGATCGGTTTCATGCGCGGGCATGTCTACTCCTTCGACTGCGAGACCCGCAAGGTTGAGGATTTGGGCAAGATGGCGGAGCTGTACTGCTACCGGCTCGTCCTCGGCGCCGACGGGAATATCTACGGCTGCACCAAGTCCGGGCAGCTTTTCAAGATTGACACCGAGCGCAATAAGCTCGAGAATATGGCGTTCCGTGTCCCGGAGTACCCGGATAACTATGTCAATAACACCTGGTACCGCTACATGGAGAACGCGCGCAATCACGCGTCGGGACGCTTCATGTATATGATGTTTGCCGTTGCGCCTTATATGTACAAGCTGGACTTTGCAACAGGCGAGGTTTACCCGGCGGGGAAGATCATGCCCGGCGACGGACTGTACGAGCTGCCCGCGCGTGACGGCTCCTGGAACCCCCACAGCTTCATTCTGGATAAGGACGGCGTTATCTGGTTCTGCGTCCACCACTGGAGTGTCCACAATGACACCGAGTACACCGACCCGCGTCCGTGCTATCTGATGCGCTGGGACGTTGAGAATGGGGAGGAGCCATACTGCTGCGGCATCATCGGTACGCCGACACGTGTCGAGAACAGCATCACCGAGATGGAGTACGACGAGAAGCGGGACATCCTCTACTTCGCGAACGTCGGGCGCGGCTTCGGCGGCGACGGTCCGAGCGCGGTTGCCATCGAGCTTGAAAAGTTCCGTCCGGTATACCGTGAGCGCGGTCCGGTCTCCGACGACCCGATCATCCAGCCCCGCAAGCTGACTGAGGACGAGATAAAGGCCCGTGCCGCGCGTGCGGCGAAGAAAATCGGCGAGGAAGTCACAGAGCACAACCCCTTCCAGGCGTTCCCGCCGGCGAAGGTCACTCCGGTGCGCATCTGGCGCAGTTTCCCGCGTCTGGATGTTGACGAGAGCAAGGTGATCGGCATGGCGTGGGATGACCACGGCGAGCTGCATGTCGTCTGCGGCGCGGGAGGGACATTCGATACCGCGAAGTATGTGCTGCGCATCACGGTCAATGTCGGTATCCCGGGGATGGTGGTGTCCGGACTGCGCGAGATGAAGTATATCCACGACGAGTACCGCGCGTGGCTGAAGGCGCAAATTCTGCCGCAGCCTGTGCCGGAATTCCCGGAGACGGTGAAGCTCCCCGAGGCGACGGGCCGCCGCTACCGTGCGAAGGCAAGCGCCGTATGTGAGTGGCACGACGGCTCGAAGATCGTCGGGACGCTTGATGCGCTGGCAGCGATCATCCGTCCGAACGGCAAGGTGTATTCGCTCGGCAACGCCGCGGCATACGGGCCGGTGCGCTGCATGGTCACCAACGCTGCGAAGACGAAGCTCTGGGGCGTCGCCGGCGACGATGAGGACATGGGCTATGTCTTTACCTATGACGATGACGAGGGTCTGCGGCAGCTCGGTATCCTCAACTACAACTCCCACGGCTGGTTTGACGGCCCGACCGCGTCCAACATCCTGTCGAGTATTGCAATCAGTCAAGACGATAAGTACCTCGCCATCGGCGGTGCGGATCGCATCGCTACGGTGCATATCATCACGCTGTAAGTGTGTCATATACCCCGCGCGTGGGAATATCCGTAAGCGCAGGGTACAATCCTTTTATATTGACAAACCCGCTGCGGCTACACCGCACATCAAGGGAGGAACCAAATATGGCTCAGTACTTATATAAGGATCACAACGACCCGGCGTTCTACCGGCTGATCAACCAGGCAGGTGTGCGTGCCGTCGCGCCGCCGGACAAGGGCAACGAGACCTTCAACACCTGCTGGGACGGTGCGCTCTCCCCGGACGGCGTGTTTTACTACACGCTTTCCTCTGAAGCCGGCAAGTGCGACCACGCTAAGCTCGTGCGCTACAACTATGAGAAGAACGCCGTCGAGGACTGCGTCTACACCGGCGACGTCGTGCTGCCGCAGATACGGCAGCTCCCGCACTCGAAGTTCCACACCTCCATCAACTTCCGTCCCAAGGAGGGCGGCTGCGGTTATATCGTCATCGGCACCACCCACAACACCGACCGCTCACCCTTCCATGAAGAGTGGATGCCCTTCGGTCACCACAACCACGTTTGGGAGGGATTTCCCGGCTCGCAGATCATCGTATTCGATCCCGATACCGGCGAGAGCGAGAGCTGGGGCACACCCGTGCCGCATGAGTCCATCTACGGCGCGAAGTATGATCCGAAGCATGACCGTCTCTACATGATCGGCTTCATGCGCGGGCATGTCTACAGCTTCGATTGCAAGACGCGCAAGGTCGAGGATTTGGGCAAGGCTGCCGAGGTCTTCAACTACCGCCTGTTCCTGGGTGCCGACGGCAACATTTACTCCTGCACCAAGTCCGGCGAATACTACCGCATCAATACCGAGACCAACAAGCTCGAAGATCTCCACTTCCACATTCCCGAGTATCCCGGTGCGTATGTCAACAACACCTGGTACCGCTACCTCGCCTGCGCACGCAACCATGCGTCCGGTGAGTTCATGTACTGCGTCAACAACAATGCCTGGGAGATGTTCGCCTATAACTTCAAGACCGGCGCGTTCACAACCGTCGGACGCCTCAAATCCCGCGACGGCTACTTTCCGCTCAACTGCGACGTGGATTACGGCTGCGCAAACTTTGCCGTCGACAAGTACGGCGTGATCTGGTTCGAGCAGCGCGTCTCTACGCACAACAGCATGGATCGTACGCGCTTCAACCCATATTACTCGCACCTGTTCCGCTGGGACGTCGAGAACGGGAAGGAGCCGGAGATGATGGGCGTCATGGGTACGCCCGAACGCAACCACGGCATCACCGTCGAGATGGAGTACGATGAGGTACACGACCGGCTCTACACGGTCGACCACGGCCGCGGCTTCGGGCATGACGGCCCGTGCGTGATCTGCATCGACCTGCCGGAGTTTAGGAAGCATATGTATGAACCGGGGCCGTATACCGATGACCCGAAGATTCATCCGCGTGAGATTTCCGAGGAAGACTTCCAGAAGGAGCTGGCGCGCCGGAAGCTTGCGACAGGCGAGGAAAATACCGAGAAGAACCCCTTCCAGGCTTTTCCGATTGCAAAGACCCATCCGGTACGGTTGTGGAACGCGGTGCTGACGCCCGAGGACAGCGCGGTCATCGGCATGGTTTGGAAACCGTCGGAGATGGGCGGCGATATCCTGCACGTCGTGACCGGCGCACAGAATCCTCCCGGCGCGGGCCTGTTCGACGCGGCAAAATATGTGTTCCAGATGAAAGATTGGGAGATTCTCTCTCGCGCGGACTTTGACCTGATCAAACCGGAGTACCGCGAGTGGCTGCGTGAGAATATCCTGCCTCAGCCGGTGGCGTTTGACGAAGGCATCAAGCTGCCGGAGGCGACGGGACGCCGGTACCGCGCGACGGCGAGTGCGACGGCACTGTGGCATGACGGCCGCACGTTCGTCGGTACGCATGACGCATTCGCGGCTCTGGTATCCCCGGACGGCGAGGTCTTCTCTTTAGGCGCGGCGGCGGCATACGGGCCTGTGCGGTGCATCTGCACGAATGCGGCGCACACGAAGCTGTGGGGTGTCGCGGGCGACGTCGAGGATATGGGGTATGTATTCACTTATGACGATTTGAACGGGCTGCGGCAGTGTGGGATGCTCAATTACAACGCGGCGGGCTTCTATCGTCCGACGGCGTCCAACGTACTGTCGAGCATAGCGGTCAACGCGGACGAGACACGGCTTGCCATCGGCGGCGCCGACCGGCTCGGAACCGTGCACGTCGTGGAGTTGTAGGGATTAGACAGGTGGAGACGAGGGCTCAACGCCCCCGCCTCCGCCATACAAAGACTGCGGTTCGGACAATGACAGGCTGGATGAATTTTGCACAGAGCAGCGCGGTTTCGATCCGCAGGAAATATCCCGTACACCCTGACGCTTGTATCCTGAATCCTGACATCTTTCAGAGGAGGTTTCGGCTATGGCATCCTATGTCTTCCCGCTGTTCTCCGAAGAATCCTTCCGGCTTATCAACCAGACCGGCGTCCGCCAGGCGCACCCGAAAGCCGAAGGGTATGAAAACTACAACTGCAACTGGGACGGTGCACTCGCGCCCGACGGCACCTTCTACTTCACCCTCTCATCCGAGGCCGGTAGGTGCGACCACGCCCGCCTCGTTCGTTACGACTACGACCGCAACGAGATCATCGAGTGTTTCTATGCTGCCGATATCCTTGCGCCCAAAGACCGCCAGCTCCCGCACTCCAAACTCCATACCTCCATCAACTTCATCCCGCGCGGTGCGGAGCACGGCGATCTCAGCAACCCTTCCGACTACCTCGTCCTTGCCGCCACCCACTCCACCGACCGTGCGCGTCAGCATACCGAGTGGATGCCCTTCGGGCACCACAATGACCTCTGGGAGGGCTACCCAGGCTCCCAGATCCTCATCTATGACCCAAAGTCCGGCCACGCCAAGTCCATCGGTACGCCCGTTCCGCGTGAGAGCATCTATGGTGCGAAGTATGACCCCGTCCACAACCGCCTCTATATGGTCGGATTCATGCGCGGCCATATCTACTCCTATGACCTTGCCACCAAAAAGGTTGTTGACCTCGGACGCGGGATGGAGTTTTGCTCCTACCGGCTCTCTCTCGGCGGCGACGGCAATATCTACGGCGGCTCGAAAGCCGGCTACTTCTTCCGCGTCGATACGAATACCAACACGCTCGAGAGTCTCGGGTGGAAGGTACCGGATTATCCCGCGGCGTCCGGTGACGGTGACAACTACATCAACAACACCTGGTACCGCTGGATGTCCCTGGCGCGCAATCATCCGTCGGGTAAGTTTCTCTATATGCTTGCGCCGTGTACCGACCACCTGTGGAAATATGACTACGAGACGAAGACTGTCACCCGCGCCGGACGGATGCTTCCGAAGGACGGCATCGTCGAGCTGCCCAGCCGCGAGAGCTGTTACGCCACCTATACCTTCGCCATCGACCGCGACGGCGTCCTTTGGTATACGATGCGCGGCTGGTCGATGAAGAACCGCCAGGATTATGTCTACAACATCCCCTGCTACCTCATCCGCTGGGATATAGATCGCGGCCGTGAGCCGGAGGTCATGGGCATCATGGGCACTCCCGAGAACACCCAGCGCCTCACCTGTGAGATGGAGTACGATCCCGTGCGCGATATCCTCTACTGCTGCAACGTCGGACGCGGCTTCGGCGCGTTGGGGCCGGATGTCATCGCCATCGACCTGAAGGAGTACCGGAAGCATATGTACGAGCCGGGGCCGGTATCCGAAGACCCTGCTCTGCGTCCGCGTGAGCTGACCGACGACGAGAAGCGCAAGCGTGACGAACGGCTCCACAAGTTTGTCGGTGAGGAGGTCACTGAGAAGAACCCCTTCCAGCCCGTTCCCGATGCAGACTGCTACCCCGTGCGCATCTTCGAGTATCTCGCGCCTGAGCGCATCCTTGACGCTGCTGTCATCGGGATGGCCTGGGAAGGCGATATCCTCCACGTCATCACCGGCGCGAAGGAAACCTTCGACGAGGCGGCATATGTCTTCCGCATCCGGGGACGTGAGGTGCTGGGCGTACTTGACTTCGCGTGCATCCGGGACGAGTACCGCGATTGGCTGCGGGAGAACATCCTGCCCAAGCCTGTGGATTTTCCCGGCGACATCCCGCTGCCCGAGGCGACGGGACGCCGCTACCGTGCGAAGGCGAGTGCTGTGTGCGACTGGAACGGCGGACGCAAGCTCGTCGGAACGATGGATGGGCTGTTCGCGGTTGTCACGGACAAGAACGTCTACTCGCTCGGGAATGCCGCCGCGTACGGACCGGTACGCTGCCTGTGCACCGATGCCGACTGCACCGTCGCCTACGGAACCGCCGGAGATCATGAGGACATGGGGTATCTGTTCACCTACGATGACCGCCGGGGTCTGCGGCAGATGGGCATTATCAGCTACAACTCGCACGGTTTCTACGGCACCACGCAGGCCAACATCCTGACCTCTGTCGCGCTCTCACCGGACGGGAAGACCCTCGCGGTGGGAAACTCCGACCGTATGGCGTGTGTGCACCTGCTCACACTTCAGAAAGAATAAAGGGGGAGATACTCTTGATACATTCCGACTGGCATATTCACACGACCGCGTCTTACGACGCAAAGCTTCCGCTGCCGACGCTCATCGACGCAGCGCAGAAGCAAGGGCTGCGCGCGTTCGGCATGACCGATCATGCCAACTACAATGACCGCTCCTTCCTCGGCAACATCGCCGAATCGCAGCGGCTCTATGAGCAGTACCGCGTGCCCGAGCTGAAGTTCGGCGTCGAGTTTACCCCCATTGCGAAGCCCATGTACGACTACATCGCGAAGCACGGCACGCGCGAGGGCTACGTTCCCGTGCCGCAGGACAAGCCCTATGACATAGAGCTGGCACTGACACTCGACGAAATGAAGGCCCTTGGGATGAGCTACTCTGTCGGTGCCGCGCACTGGCGGGTCGACGTCGCCGACGCCAGAACGGTCGACAACTCTGCCTACGCGCAGATCAAGGAGTGGTTCCGGCAGCAAATGTGGCTGGCGTGCGACCCGCGCGTGACGATTCTCGGGCATCCGTGGTCGTGCAACCAGACCTGGTACGACGACTTCTCGATGATCCCCCGGATGATGCACGATGAGCTGGGCGCGGCGCTCAAAGAAAACCGCAAGTACATCGAGTGCAACGCCGGAATGCTGATATCGCCGAAGCTGACCGATTTCTTCAAGCGTCAGTACGCCGATTTCCTGCGCTATATGTTTGAGAAGGGTATCCCGATTACTTACGGCTCGGACTGCCACGGTCCGGAGTACCCGGACAACCGCGCGCAGTGCGAGGAATATCTGAGCTATGCCGGATTCCGCGACGGTGACTTTTCCGAACTGTGAGAAGGAGACGGCAGAGGATGCGGGGACAGCGATGGGACATATTCTGTCCCCCGTAAAGAGGTTTCAATATGATCACATCCGACTGGCATACGCATACGACGGCAAGCCCTGACGGAACACTCACGGTCGGAACGCTGTGCGAAGAGGCAAGGCGTCAGGGGCTGCGGGTCATCGGTATGAGCGACCACTGCAACTTCAACGACGCGAAGTACCGTCAGGTGATGCGGGATTCCCGGGCAGCGTATGAGCGGCACTGTACGCAGTATCCGGAACTGCGGTTCGGTGTTGAGCTGTCGCCGTATTCAAGGACGGTGTACAATGCGCTCGCACGGGGAGATACGCTTGGGAGCTGCCGCGCGGGGTATATTGCCGCGGGAGAGCCGCCGTATACGCCCGCATTCTCGCTCATGCGGGAGGACGTCGACGCGCTGGGGCTTTCCTATGTGATTGCCGGGGTACACTGGCGCTGTGATGCGCCCGACGCGTCCGTGCCGCCTCGCAGTGCCGACGCGTGGATAAAAGAGTGGCTGCGGCTGATGACGTGGTCAGCGGAGGCGCTCGCGGAGATCGCCGGAGACAGGCTTAAAATTCTCGCGCATCCGTGGTACAGCTGTATCCGCGCGCCGTGGGTACAGTCGCCCGGCGAGGATAACCGCGGCTTTGCAAGGATTCCCTTCAGCGCGCATGACGAGCTTGCCGCCGCACTGCTGCAGTACGGCGTGGCGGCGGAATGCAACGCCGACCAGGTCACACATCCGACCCTGTCCGAACGTTACCGCCGTGAGTATGCCGAGTTCCTCGTCTTTCTCTACGAGCGCGGCGTTTCGATCACCTACGGTACCGACGAGCATGAATGCTACCCGGACCGCCGTGAGAGCGTCCTTGTAGCGCTGCGGCAGTCGGGCTATCGTGAGAATACGCTGTACGGCGGGTGAATGCACCCCGAAGAAATCGGGTATATTCCTGAACAGACAGATGACTTCAGTGACCGCGCTGACTGTGAGATCACAGGTTACCATATGGAAAAGGAGGAAGCACGTTGTATACAAAACTCGCGCCGGTGGAAGAAATCTTCGCGGGAGTACCGGAACCGCATATCCCGGCGGTTGTCGGTGCGTCGCCGGGCGTACCGTTTCTGTACCGGCTGCCGTGCAAGGGCGCGCGTCCGCTGAGATGGCATGTTGACGGGCTGCCGGAAGGATTGTGCTGCGACGCCGACACAGGCATCCTCGGCGGCACCGCGCCGGAGGGCGTGTGGGAGCTGCGCGTATCCGTGGAGAATGCGTGCGGATCGGCAAAAGCAGGCTGCACGCTGCGCATCGCACCGGATGGGCTGCTGCGTACGCCGATGATGGGCTGGTGCTCGTGGAACGCCACGCGCCGCTTCATCACACAGGAAAAGGCACTCAATACCGCAAAGCTGCTGTGTGAGACGGGGCTTGCGGAGTATGGTTACACGTATGTCAACATCGACTCGGGCTGGCAAGGCGAGTATGACACGGATAAGTCGATCCTGCCAAACGCGGGCTTCCCGGATATGCGGGCACTCGCAGATGAGGTGCACGGGATGGGACTGAAACTGGGTATCTACTCCACACCGATGCTGCAAGCCTGGGGCGGCGGTATCTACCCCGGCTGTACGGTGGGACAGCTCGACCCGCGTTACCCCACCGCATACTACGGCATCGGGAAGATACATAAGGAACGCGAAAACGTCAAAAAGTGGGCTGCGTGGGGCATCGACCATCTCAAATACGACTGGTCGCCGAGCGATGTGGAGAACGCCGCGCTCATGAAGAATGCGCTGACAGCCTGCGGACGCGACATCAGCTTTACGGTCACCGTCCGTGCCGGGATGCAGGACGCCGACTGGTGGAAGACGCACTGCGCGTCGTGGCGTGACAACGGCGATTCAGACGATACCTGGGAGAACGTCCGCGACGGGCGCTTCCATACTGATGACTGGGCGCAGCACATCTCTCCCGGACACTTCTTCGATCTTGACATGCTCGAGACCGGCGTCTATGACGGACATCCCTGCCGCTTGACGGAAGACGAGCAGCTCGTCTCGATGACTATCCGTGTGATCTTCCCGTCGCCGCTCGTCATCTCCTGCGACCTCTCGCGTCTGACCGCGTTCGACCTGGCGATGCTTTGTAACCCCGAGGTGATTGCCGTCAACCAGGACGCCGCGGGAAAGGGCGCGGTCTGCAGGGATGAGTATATCGCCCGGCATAACGGTGCGCTCACCCGGTACGTCAAGGTATACGAGAAGCAGCTTACTGAAGGCCGAGCCATCGCGCTGTTCAACCTCGGGGAACGGGAGGAGACCGTCGCGCTGAAAAACTACACCGGCGCTGCGATGCTGCGCGATGTCTGGGCACGCGAGGATATCCCCACCGGTGACGTCACGCTCGCGCCGCATACCTGCCGCCTGTTCCGTGAACCCATCAATGCTGTATAAGGAGATTTGCAATGTATCACTTCGAATGGTTTTCCGATGACTACTACCGCCTGACCAACCGCGCCGGCGTGCGTGCGGCACGTCCGAAGGCAGAGGGCAACGACAACTACAATGCCTGCTGGGACGGCAACATTGCCCCCGACGGCACCTTCTACTTCACGCTCTCCTCCGAGGGCGGCAAGTGTGACCACGCCAAACTCGTCCGCTATGATTTCGACCGCAACGAGATCATCGACTGCTTCTACTCCGGAGACGTCGTGCTCCCCAAGGACCGCCAGCTTCCACACTCCAAGCTGCACACGTCCATCAACTTCATCCCGCGCGGCGCGGTGCACGGCGATCTCTCCGATCCGTCTGACTACCTCGTCATCGCGACCACCCATTCCACCGACCGTGCCAGGCAGCATCCCGAGTGGATGCCCTTCGGTCACCACAACCACGTCTGGGAGGGCTTTCCCGGCTCACAGATCCTCGTCTATGACCCCAAGTCCGGCTGCACCGAGAGCTGGGGCACACCCGTCACCCACGAGTCGATCTACGGCGCGAAGTATGACCCGAAGCACAACCGGCTGTATATGATCGGCTTCATGCGCGGGCATGTCTACTCGTTCGACATCGTGACACGGAAAGTGCGCGATTTGGGCAAGGCTGCTGAGCTCTTCAATTACCGTCTCATCCTCGGTGCCGACGGCAACATCTACGCCGGTACCAAGTCCGGCTACCTCTACCGCATCAATACCGAGACTGACGCGCTCGAAGACCTCGGCTATGCCGTTCCTGATGAACCGGGGCACTATATCCACAACACCTGGTACAAATACATGATCAACGGACGGAACCATCCGTCAGGCCGCTTCATGTACTGGAGGTCGCTGAGCTCCGATTACTTCCATACGCTTGACTTCAAGACCCTCGAGGTCGCGCGCGCGGGGAAGCTGCTGCCCGGCGACGGGCTGATCAAGATGCCGTCGGAGTGGTCGGACAACGAGTGCGACACCTTTGTGCTCGATAAGTACGGCGTGCTGTGGTATCATTATCGCGTGTGGGTGCTCGACTCCGACCTGCCGCATACGATGCCGGTGCCGAACTACCTGATGCGTTGGGATGTCGAGAACGGGAAGGAGCCGGAGTGCTTGGGCATCATCGGCGGATGGACCGACTATACGCAGACGCTCACCACCGAGATGGAGTACGACCCCGTGCGGGATATCCTCTACTGCGTGAGTGTCGGGCGCGGCTTCGGCAGTGAAGGCCCGGACGTCGTCGCGTTTGACCTGAAAGAATTCCGGAAGCATATGTACGAGCCGGGGCCTGTCAGCACCGATCCCGCGCTGCGTCCGCATGACCTCACGCCCGAGCAGATCAAAACGCGTGCGGAAAACCGTCTTAAGCGTACCGGTGAGGAGAATACCGAACACAATCCCTTCCAGGCGTTCCCCAACGAGAACGTCTATCCCGTGCGTCTGTGGCGGCATGTTCCGAAAGCGCGTATCGAGGACAGTAAGGTCATCGGCATGGCGTGGCAGCCGTCCGCACCGGGCGGCCGGGACATTCTCCATGTCGTGACCGGTGCGGCGTGCGCGTTCGATCAGGCGGCGTATGTTTTCCGCATCCGTGGACGTGAGGTATTGGGACGCGTGAACTTCGCGGACATCGGGGAGGAATACCGGGCGTGGCTCAAGGCAAACATCCTGCCGCAGCCGGTCGAGGAGTTCGCGGAGGATGTGAAGCTGCCGGAGGCGACGGGCCGCCGTTACCGCGCGAAAGCCAGTGCTGTCTGTGAGTGGCATGACGGCCGGAAGTTCGTCGGGACACTTGACGCACTTGCCGCGCTGGTATCGCCGGAGGGAAAGGTCTACGCACTCGGCAATGCCGCAGCGTACGGGCCGATCCGCTGCGTCTGCACGAATGCCGCGAAGACGAAACTCTGGGGCGTTGCCGGGGATGATGAAGATATGGGCTATGTCTTCACCTACGATGATGACGAAGGGCTGCGTCAGCTCGGCATCCTCAACTACAACAGCCACGGCTACTACGGCACCACTGCTGCGAATGTTCTGTCGAGTATTGCTCTGTCCCCGGATGAACACACCCTTGCCATCGGCTGCTCCGATCGCATCGCGAGTGTCCATCTGGTCACATTATAAAAAGGAGGCTTATCCATGTATTACTTCGAGCAGTTTTCCGACGCCTACTACCGTCTGACCAATCAGACCGGCGTGCATCAGGCGCGTCCGGTCGAGAAGGGCAACGAGAACTTCAACTGCTGCTGGGACGGCGACTGTGCTCCCGACGGTACCTTCTACACCACACTGTCGTCCGAGACCGGCAAATGCGACCACGCCAAGCTCGTCCGCTATGACCGTGAGACCAACGAGCTCGTCGATTGCTTCTACGCCGGAGACCTCGTCCTTCCGCAGGAACGGCAGCTCCCGCACTCCAAGCTGCACACCTCCATCAACTTCATCCCCACCGGTCCGAAACCGGAGGATTACGTCGTCATCGCGACGACCCACTCCACCGACCGCGCGAAGCATCACACCGAGTGGATGCCCTTCGGTCACCACAACCATGTCTGGGAAGGCTTCCCCGGCTCGCAGATTCTCGTCTACAACCCCAAGACCGGCGCCGCCAAGAGTCTCGGGACGCCCGTGCCGCACGAGTCGATCTACGGTGCGAAGTATGACCCGAAGCATAAGCGCCTTTATATGATCGGCTTCATGCGCGGGCATGTCTACTCGCTCGATCTGAACATCACACAACGCGATGGTGTTGTGCAGAATCTGCACGCGAAGCCGCCGGTACGCGACCTGGGTAAAGCGGCGGAGGTCTTCTGTTTCCGACTCGCGCTTGGCGCAGACGGCAACATCTACGGCTGCACGAAGTCCGGCTTCCCGTTCATGATCGATACGGAAGCGGATAAGCTCGTCGACCTGGGCGCGGAGGTACCGGAATACTTCTCGCCCGAGGGCAACCCGCGCTTTGTCAACAACACATGGTACCGCTACCTCGGCCAGGCGGAGAACTCCACCGACGGGAAGTACCTCTATATGGCGCATCCGTATGCGTACGACCTGTTCAAGCTGGAGTTTGCGACGAAGAAGATCACCTCCGCCGGTTCTCCGCTGCCGTGGAAGGACGGCGAGAGCTGCAGCGATATTGTCAAGCCGCAGTCAAAGAAGTCCAGTACGGGGCTGCACTGCTTTACGAAGGATAAGTACGGCGTGCTGTGGTATGTGTTGGGCGTGCGTCCGTATGATACTGACGAGGACGTGAAATACACGCCGGCGCAGTATCTGATGCGCTGGGACATCGCCGGCGGCGGACATCCTGAGCTTTTAGGGCAGGTCGGCACGCCGGAGTGGACGCACAACCGCTCAACCGAGATGGCGTGTGACCTGATCCGCGACGAGCTGTATATTGTCAACGTCGGCCAGGGCTTCGGACATGATGGGCCTGACGTCGTACGCATCGAGCTTTCGAAGTTCCGTAAGCACATGTATGAACCGGGTCCGAAGACCGCGCAGAAGCGCTACTACCCGGTGCCGATGACACAGGAGGAGCTTGACAAGCGTGCCGAGAGCCGCAAGAAGAAGAACACATCCGGTGAGGAGAACACCGAGAACAATCCCTTCCAGGCGTTCCCGATCGACTGCGCATACCCGATCCGTCTGTGGCGTATGATCGGCAAGCCCGGCGAGGTCTGTGACCACATCGAAGACAGCAAGGTCATTGGCATGGCGTGGGAGGGCGATGTGCTCTACGTTGTGACCGGTGCCAGCGGGGTGTTCGATACGGCGAAGTACGTCTTCCGCATCCGTGACCGTGAGGTACAGGAGCGTACGGATTTTGACGCGATCGGACCGGAGTACAAGGCATGGCTGAAGGCGAACATTCTGCCGCAGCCTGTACCGGAGTTCCCGGAGACGGTGAAGCTTCCGGAGGCGACGGGACGCCGCTACCGCGCGAAGGCGTCGGCGACGGCGAAGTGGCACGACGGCCGCACGTTCGTCGGGACATTGGATGCGCAGACGGCATTCGTCAGCGAAAACGGCGACGTTTACGCGCTCGGCGGTGCGGCGGCGTATGGGCCGGTGCGCTGCCTCTGTACCAACGCCGCGCAGGACATCCTCTACGGTGTCGCGGGCGACGACGAGGATATGGGCTATGTCTTCACCTACGACGATAAGCGCGGGCTGCGGCAGCTTGGGATTCTGAGCTACAACAGCGCCGGGTATTACCGTCCGACCGAGGCGAATGTGCTGTCGAGCATTGCACTTTCACCGGACGAGAAGACGCTTGCCATCGGATGCGCCGACAGGATTGCGACGGTGCACTGGATTACACTGTAAGGATAGATGAAAAAGCGGACGGCTCACACGAAGCCGTCCGCTTTTTTATTCTATTACGTCCGCGACCGTCGCGCCGACGAAAGATACCAGCGTGTCGGTGTCGATCAGGAGCTGACAGCCGCGTACACCGGCGCTCACGGTGATTTGGTCAAAGAGGATGCAGGTCTCATCGATAAACGTCGGGTACTTCTTTTTCATGCCGATGGGGGAGCAGCCGCCGTGGATATAGCCGGTCGTGGGGAGCAGCTCTTTTAAGGGGAGCATGTCGATTTTCTTATCATGGGCAGCTTGGGCGGCCTTTTTGAGGTCGAGGGAGGCGTTGGCGGGGATACAGAAGACCATGATGCCGTGCTTCTCACCGCGGACGGAGAGGGTTTTGAAGACCTGTTCGGGAGGAAAGCCGCAAATCGCGGCGATATCGACGGCGGTGAGTGCGGGGTCTGCGCCGTCGTAGGTGTAGGGCGTGTAGGCGATGCCCGCCGCGTCGAGCAGACGCATTGCGTTGGTTTTGGTCATGCCGCTTCCTCCTTAATCCGGCGTCTTTAAGTGCATGTACCGGTCGGCTTCATCCCACGGCACCAGAAATCCGGCCCCGTGCGCGCAGAATACCGAGTTCCCATCTTCCTCCGGGTCCCGCAGCGCGTTATACCCACATGCCGCGATAATCTCCTCCGGCTCACTCACCGGCTCATACCCGTCATGCGTCAGCTGTACCGCAGCACTGCCGCGCGTCAGTTCTGCCAGCACCAGCGGTAAATCCATCACCCGCGCCGTCGCCGCGCGTCCGGTCACCCGCGTCACACCGTATACATCCTTCGGTGCATCCGTCACCGCCCCACGCTTCTGCAGCTCCGCCAGGACCTTCCCTAAAAAAGATGTCTCTGCCTCCACTGTCAGCGTGCTGTACGGCTCCAGCAGCAGGTTCGAACCCTTCAGCAGTCCCTGCCGCAGTGCCCGATAGGTTGCCTCACGGAAGTCACCGCCTTCCGTGTGCTTTTCATGCGCCTGCGCTGCCAGCAGCGTCACCCGTACGTCCGTCAGCCGTGACCCTGTCAGCACACCTTTGAAGTCCCGCTCCAGCACATGCGTCCGTACGAGGTTCTGCCACGACTGCGCCAGGTCATCCGTGTGAACCGCCGACCGGAAAGTGATTCCTTCACCGCGCGGCGCAGGCTCCAGCCGCAGATGTACCTCCGCGTAGTGCCGCAGCGGTTCGAAGTGCCCGCGCCCCGTTACGGGTGCGGCGAGCGTCTCGAGATACACCACCGACGCGTCCGAGAACCGTACAGTGATGCCGAACCGTTCCCGCATCCGCGCCGCCAGAGTCTCGAGCTGGATCACCCCGCAGACGTTTATCCGAAGCTGCCGGATCGCCTCATCGTAGTGCACAGAGATCGACGGCTCCTCATCCGCGAGCATGTTCAACGCCGGCCGCACGGCGGATACGTCCGCGTCCACCCGGACGGTCAGCGTCGGGGTATACCGGGGAATGGCACGCGGGACATAGCCGCCGAACGCATCGCCCGGGCGTAAGGATAATCCCGCTGCCGCGAATATCTCGCCCGCGTGTACCTCCGCAACCGGCGCTGACTTCGCGCCCACGATGTCCCGCAGTTCGGTGATCTTGTCCTTGCCTACCATGTCCCGCGTCCGCAGCACACCGCGCGTCAGACGGCAACGGCATAGCCGTACCCCGCGATCGTCCCGCGTTACCTGATAACACACCCCGGCAGGTGTACCCGATGGGAATATCGGCGCCGGTGCCAGAACATCGAGCAGTGTCAACAGTTCCACGATGCCGGAACTCTGCAGAGCCGCGCCGTACGTTACCGGGAAGATTCCCCGCGCCCGCGTCAGTTCCCGTGCTGACCGAAGAAACCGCGCGTCGTCCGTACGGTCGGCAAGAAAGTCCAACAGCAGCTCGTCATCCCGCAGCGCCAAAGCGTCGCGCAGAGCGGGGGAGACATGTACGCCGTCGAAGTCCGAGAAGTCCGTCACGCCTACGCCGCCCAGTGTCCGCAGCTCGTCGAGCACCGCGTCAAGCCCGGCGTACGGCAGGTCGGTCTTGTTGACGAAGAAGAATGTCGGAATCTCCAGACGCTCGAGCAACGCCCAGATTGCGCGGGTGTGACCCTGCACGCCCGCCGGAGCGCTGATCACGACCACTGCGCAATCCGTGGCCAGCAGTGCCCGCGCCATTTCCGACGAGAAGTCCGCGTGGCCCGGCGTGTCCAGCAGCGTGAACTCCGTATCGCCGTAGACGAACCGCGCCGACGACGCGTAGATTGTGATGCCGCGTGCGCGTTCCTCCGTGTCGGAGTCGAGGAACGCCGTCCCACGGTCGACGCGTCCCGCCGCACGCAGCGTATGGGTACGGTATAGAAGTTGCTCGCACAGTGTCGTCTTGCCCGCGTCGACGTGCGCAAGCACCGCCAGGGTCAGATGTCTCATAATGTGTGCCCTCATGACACGAAACGCTCCCGCGCTCCGGCTTGTGCGGATACACGGGGGCGTATTTGTGTATTCTACTGTTTATTCTTGCTGATCATGCGCATTCTCTCCGCGTGATCGAGCACGCGCTTGCGGATACGCAATGACTGCGGCGTGACTTCCAGCAGTTCGTCATCGGACAGATACTCGAGACTCTCCTCGAGGCTCATAATCCTCGGGCTGTGCAGACGCAGCGCTTCATCTGAGCCGGCCGCGCGTATGTTCGTGATGTGCTTCTTCTTGCACACGTTGACCGTGATGTCTTCACCCTTCGGGGAGAAGCCGACAACCATGCCCGCGTACACCTGCGTACCCGGTACGATGAACAGCGTGCCGCGGTCCTGCGCGTTGAACAGGCCGTACGTCACCGCCTCGCCCGTCTCGAACGCCACCAGCGACCCGACAGACCGTCCGGGCAGATCGCCCTTGCACGGCGCGTAATCGTGGAACACCGCGCTCATGATGCCTTCGCCGCGCGTATCGGTCATGAACTCAGAACGGTAGCCGAACAGGCCGCGCGACGGGATGATGAACTCCAGACGCATCCGGTCGCCCATCGGCATCATCGTCTTCAGCTCGCCGCGGCGCGCGCCGAGCTTCTCCATCACCGAACCCACGCACGCCACCGGGACATCTGCCACAAAGTCCTCGAACGGCTCGCACTTCACGCCGCCGATCTCCTGGTACAGCACGCGCGGTGCGCCGACCTGCAGCTCATATCCCTCACGCCGGATTGTCTCAATCAGGATGCTCAGGTGCATCTCGCCGCGGCCGAGCACGCGGAACGCGTCGGTCGAGTCGGTCTCCTCGACATGCAGCGATACGTCGCGCAGCAACTCACGGAACAGACGGTCGCGCAGATTTCTCGACGTGACATATTTGCCCTCGCGTCCGGCGAACGGTGAGTCGTTAACCGAGAAGGTCATCTCGACGGTCGGCGGGGAGATTTTCACGAACGCCACAGGCTCCACGCAGGTCGGGACGCAGATGGTGTTGCCGATGTTGACCGTCTCGATGCCGGACAGACAGACGATGTCGCCGGCGACGGCCTCTTCGACCGGATCGCGCTTGAGGCCGTCGAACTGATAGAGCGCGGTGATCTTGCCGCGCGAGGAGACATGCTCATAATGGTAGTCGCAGACCTCAATCTCCTGACCGACGTTGAAGCGGCCGCGCTCGATGCGTCCGATTGCCATACGTCCGACGTAGTCGTTGTAATCAACATTGGAGACGAGGAGCTGCGCGGGGCCATCGGTGTCGACATCCGGTGCGGGGATCGTGTGGATAATCGTCTCGAACAGCGGCGCGAGGTCGGTTCCCGACTCATCCCACCGCAGCGATGCGGTACCGTCACGGCCGGAGCAGTAAACCACAGGGCTGTCAAGCAAGTTCGGATCGGCGTTTAGGTTTATCAGCAGCTCGAGCACTTCGTCGGCGATCTCCGATGTACGTGCGTCGGGACGGTCGATCTTGTTGACGACGATGATGACGCGCAGGTTGAGGTCGAGCGCCTTCTGCAGTACAAAACGCGTCTGGGGCATGGGGCCTTCAAACGCATCGACGAGCAGCAGGACGCCGTCGACCATCTTCAAAACACGCTCGACCTCGCCTCCGAAGTCAGCGTGCCCGGGGGTGTCGACGATGTTGATCTTGATACCGCGGTAGACGGCGGCTGTATTTTTTGCGAGGATGGTGATTCCGCGCTCTCTTTCGAGATCGCCGGAGTCCATGACGCGGTCCTGAATGACCTGGTTTTCCCTGAAGATACCGCCCTGCTTGAGCATCTCGTTGACGAGTGTGGTCTTGCCGTGGTCAACATGGGCGATGATGGCAACGTTGCGTAGGTTTTTGCGAATCAAAGAGACTCCTCCACGAATTTCAAATACACCATAGTATATCACATTTTCCTGCCGATGTAAACACTGCTTTTTCACAAGCGATAAGATGTATTTGAACCGCCTTCGGTCATTTTTGCGGAATATTCTTGAGTTGTCTCCCTCTGTGTGTCCGAAGCGCGGATGCGAACGGGCAGCTCACGGTCGTTATAAAAATCAGGGAAGACAGTGTTTTCAAAACACTGTCTTCCCTGTAATGGGTGGAACTTATATCTCGGGGATGTTGATCTCAATTTCGCGGCCGAGCTTCGCCGAACGATTGATGCCGTCGATGATGGCCTGGTTGCGGATGATCTGAGAGGACGGGACGGGTGCCGGCTTGTTGTAGAGAATTGCGTCGAGGAACGAGCGAATCTTCTGCTCAAACAGACCTGCCTTGCCTTTATTTTCGATGATCGGGATGATTGTCTCGGTCTGCTCACCGGCAACTTCATGGTAGAGGGTCATCGGGCCGCCGACGGTGCCGTTCCAGCAGTCGGTGGACGGGATGCGCAGACCGCCCTTGGTGCCCAGGATGATTGTGTCGCCGGGGGTGTTGATGTTCATCGCCCACGCGATACGGAAGTCCAGGATGATGCCGCCCTCGAGACGGATGAACGCGGCTGCGAAGTCGTCGACGCCGAACACGTCCGCATACTCCGGATGACCGCGGCCGATGAACGTTGCGGGGTTCTTGCCGAAAAAGTCGGAGGTGTAGCCGGAGACGGTCAGGGGCTTCGGGTAGCCGATCGCGTTGAGAACCATATCCAGCGAGTAGCAGCCGATATCGCCCAGGGCGCCGATGCCGCCGGTCTCCTTCTCGATGAAGGTCGTGCCGAAGGGGGTCGGAATACCGCGGCGGCGTCCGCCGCCGGTCTGGATGTAATAAACCCTACCCAGCTCGCCGGAATCGACGATCTTTTTGATCATCTGCATGTTCGCGTCGAAGCGGGGCTGGAAACCGATGGACAGAACCTTGCCGGACTTCTTCTCGGCCTTACAGATGGCGACGGCTTCCTCGAGAGTCACGCACATCGGCTTCTCGAGCAGCACGTGGACGCCGCGATTCAAGGCGTCGATCGTCGGGACGGCGTGCGCCATGTTGTAGGTACACACGGAAACCGCGTCGAGCTTCTCGGCTTCGAGCATCGTCAGATGGTTCGGGTAGGTGCGGACGCCTTCCATGCCGTGCTTCTTGAAGAATGCATCAGCCTTGCCGGGGATCAGGTCCGCGCCGGCAACGACATCGACGTCGGGCATCTGCTTATAGCTCATGATGTGTGAGTCGGCAATCCAGCCGGTGCCGATGATGCCGACCTTCAGGCGGCGCTCTTTACACGCGTACGGGGTTGCTTCCTCTGCCGGGGCGTCGATGTTGGTGAGGACATCGTCTGCTTTTTTCATTGGTGGGGTGCCTCCTTTTCATTCTATGGGTGTATGGGAAAAGTATAACATACGGTGCACGATTTTGCAAGGGGGATTGTGTGAATTTCTCCTTGTGGTTACGATTCCTCACGCTCTCCGGTCAGCGTAAGTACCGTGATTTCGGGGACGGAGCGGAAACGTATCGGCAGGAGGGACATCCCGATGCCGCGGTTGACATAGAGCTTACCCTCGTCGCAATTGCCGGGAGTATAGAGACCTTCCGCGTAGATACGTCCGAGGTGCGGCAAATAGACGATGCCCAGGAAGGGGAGCTTGACCTGGCCGCCGTGGGTATGGCCGGAGAGCATCAGATCGTAGCGCGCGGCGTTTATGTCGGCGGCGATGTCCGGTTCATGGCACAGGAACAGCCGGAAGCCGTCGGCCGGTTCCTCCTTGAGCGCGGTACAGCGGCCGTAGAGGAGATCATCAAACCCGCTGACGGTCACATGCGTCCCGGGCACCGTGACGGTGTCGCCGATGAGCAGCGTGAACCCGACCTCTTCCCAGATCGCCTTGCAGGTATTTAAGGCGTTCTTTTCATAGTCATGGTTCCCGAGGATGGCATAGCGTCCGCAGCGTGCCTCCATCTGCGAGAGTACGGCGATGAGCGCGTTGATGTCGCCATGGTAGTCGGCGTAGTTATCGAACAGGTCGCCGGTGAAAACGAGGATGTCGGCATCCTGGGAGTTGATCAGATCGCGCAGGTTTGTGAGCTTGCTTGAAAAGTCGTCATCGCTGACATGGAGGTCGGAGAACTGCACGATCCGCAGACCTTCATCGTCCCGATGCAGACGCGGAGAGAAGATCGTGACATTTTCGATATCCAGAAAGCGCGGTTCGATAAAGCGCGCATAGCATAGCAGTGCCAGTGCCGTCACAAGCAGGGCAACCACGCAGATAAACAGAATACTCATAAACCTCTTGATCAGGCGCATATCATTCCTGCGCAGGTTTCCCCAGTGTATCGGCGGCGAGCGCGTTGAGATAGGCGTTGATGAAGCCGTCGATGTTGCCGTCCATCACGGAGTTGATGTTGCCGTCCTCGAAACCGGTACGGTGATCCTTGACAAGCGTGTAGGGCATGAAGACATAGGAGCGAATCTGACTGCCCCATTCGATCTTCTTCTGTACACCTTTGATGTCCTCGATCCTGTCGTATTGCTCGCGTTCCTTGATCTCCAGCAGCTTGGAGGTGAGCATACGCATCGCAACGGCGCGGTTCTGAGTCTGGGAGCGTTCGTTCTGGCAGGCCACGACGATGCCGGTGGGGATATGGGTGATGCGGACGGCGCTTTCGGTCTTGTTGACGTGCTGACCGCCGGCACCGGAACTGCGGTAGGTGTCGACTTTCAGATCCTCGTCGCGAATCTCGACCTTTATGTCGTCGCCCATCTCGGGCATGACCTCGATGGCGGCGAAGGATGTATGCCTTCTGCCGGACGAATCATACGGTGAAATACGCACCAGACGGTGGATACCCATCTCGCCCTTGAGAAACCCGAAGGCGTTTTCACCTTCGATGAGGATTTCGGCGCTCTTCATGCCGGCTTCCTCACCGTCGAGGTAGTCAAGCACTTTCACTTGATACCCGTGCCGCTCGGCCCAGCGGATGTACATGCGGTAGAGCATCTCGGCCCAATCCTGTGCCTCGGTACCGCCGGCACCCGCGTGGAAGCTGACGATTGCGTTCTTATCGTCGTACTCGCCGGAGAGCAGTGTCTCCATGCGCGTCTCCTCGAGCTTTTCGAGAAATTCCGTCAGACCGGTTTTGACCTCATCGGTCAGGCTCTCGTCGTTCTCCTCCATCGCCATCTCGCACAGCGTCAGCAGATCCTCCCACTTCGCGTGAAGGTGGTCATATTTGCTTTGCTTATCCTTGAGGGTTTTGATGCGTTTGAGAGTTTTCTGAGACGCGTCCAAGTCGTTCCAGAAGTCGGGGTCGGCGGACTTCTTCTCAAGTTCCGCGACTTCGATCTTTGCGCCCGTCAGATCGAACGCCGCCGCGAGCTGATCAAACACGGGCTCCGCAGCGAGAAGCTGTTGCTTAAAGACATCAAATTGTATCATGGTATCATCCTTTTTAGATTCGTCTTTTTATTATATCACAGCACCCGCGCGAACGCAAGTATTTTTTGATGCGCGTGAAAAAATCGCAACGTCCCCTGATTCCCGCCGCGTCGTTCCTGTACCCGGACATGGAGGCGCCCTCCGACACGATTGCATCGGAGGGCGCTTTATATTGCGGGACAGGTTTCACGCTTTCTGAGGGATTACTGCTCGGCGCGCCACGCATCAAGCTGGCTCTGGACCTCGGCGACGATCTTCTCAGCGCCGTTGTCATTCAGCTTCTTGGCGAAGTCAGCCAGACGGGCATCGACATCGGTGACCATACCGGTGATGAGGTCGGTGTTGTACTCGGCGATGACAGAGGCGCAGGCGGAGACTTCGTTCTCGATGGCGGTGTTGTCTACGACGAAGCCCATGCTCGGGGAGGCGGCGGCAGACTGGTTCATCTGATCGAGGTAGACGAAGAAGTTGGAATCCTGCTCAACCGGCAGCAGGCAGGTGAAAAGGTTGCCCTGCTCGGCATGGTACCAGAGGTAGAAGCCATCGGTGCCGCGGGTTTCCTTATTTTCGTTGAGGGTGCCCTTGAAGTCAACGCGATCCTTACCATCGACCTGGACGCGCTTCCAGTACTCGCCTTCGATACCGAAGCGGAGGGTGGTGGAGACGTCGACGTCGGAGAACACGAGCTCCATGAGCATCATGGCGCGTTCCTTATTCTCGGAAGCGGCGGCAATGGCCTGCATGACGGCCTGGATGTAACCGGTGTAGGTGAATGCGACGGTCGGCTGGATCAGGCCCTGCTTGTAGTTCTCGTACTGGTTTTCGTCAACGGCGACGAGACCCCAAGTATACCTGGAGAACATCTTGCCGGAATTGCGGATGACACCCTCGGTGTCCCAGTTCCTCTGGTCGTACGGAACGATACCGTCGGTGACCCACTTGGTGACGAGCTTGATGGCGTCAGCGTATTCCTGGGAAGCGTAGACGTTGAAGACCTTGGTGCCGTTGGCATACTCATCCTCGACGAAGGACGGGGTGCCGGGGATGGAGTTGTAAGCCAGAGAGGAAAGCTGATCGGCTTCGAAGTAGATGTGCAGGGTGTCACGCAGGATGTTGAGCGGAATCTTATCCTTTACATACTCCGGATGAGCAGCGTCACGGGCATCGCGAACCTTGTAGTAGAACTCGTCGAGCTCCTTGGCAACGGACCACTTGATACCAAGCAGTTCTTCTTCCATGCCCAGCTCTTCCATCATGGACTTGTTGTAGATGAGGCCCATTGTGACGGCGACGTCCTTGTAGGTCGGCATCGCGTAGATTTCGCCCTTGACACTTGCGCCGTTCCAGACGTACTCAGGAATAGAGGAATAGGTAATAGGGGCATATTCCTTCAGCAGGTCGGTGATCGGGGCGAACGCGCCGCGGTTGTACCAGACGCCGAACGGCAGATTGGTGATGGAAGTAAAGAGGACATCCATCGGCTGGCCGGCACTCAGGGCGGCGGTGGCGTTCTGAGCGTACTCGGCACTGCCCCACCACTTATAATCGACGGTGGCGTTGATTTTTTCCTGGAACATGGTGTTGAGGTGATCGGCGACCTTGAGTCTGTTCTCGCCGGCGTCGGGCGCGAACGCACCGGAGGCGTTATACCAGGTCAGGGTCACGGCGTCGAGATCGCCGGTACCGGCCGCGGTGGTCGCGGCAGTGGTGGTCGCGGCAGCGGTGGTCGCGGCGGCGGTGGTCGCGGCGGCGGTGGTCGCGGCGGCGGTTGTGGTCTTGCCCGTGCCGGACTGGCAGCCGGTCAGTGCGAGACTGAGAATCATGACGAGTGCGAGGGTCAGCGTCAGAATCTTGCGTGTCATCTGAGAGTTTCCTCCTTTAATTTTTTATTTCATTCCGTTCGGAAAGAAATACAACAGAGAATTATGTTGATATGTTAAGAATATATTATCACATATTACAGAAGTTTAAAATGGACAAAACAGACTAATATACTCGACATATCACGCTGTATTATAGGGATAGTGCACAGACAGGGACCTTAACCCTTGACGGAGCCTATCGTAAGACCCTGGACGAAGTATTTCTGGAAGAAGGGGTAGGCGAAGAGGATCGGCGCAACGGTGATGACGGTGATGGCCATACGGGCTGATTCGGTGGGCATATCGTTGAGGATGGCCTTGATCTGGTCATCGTTGAGGTTGGCGGCGTTGTTTTTAATAAAGCTGATGTTGTCCATGATGCGGGTGAGCATGGTATTCAGAGGCGTGAGCTTCGGTTCGGTGATGTAGAGCTTGCCGGTGAACCAGTCGTTCCAGTTGCCGACGACCTTGAACAGACCGATGGTGGCAAGTCCGGCCTTGAACAGCGGCAGGACGATCTGGAAGTAGATGCGGAAATGTCCGGCGCCGTCGATTTTGGCTGCCTCGAACAGGCTGTCGGGGATCGAGGAGGTAATGAAGGTGCGCAGGATAACGCAGTTATAGAAGCTCATAAGGCCGGGGAAAATAAAGATCCAGAAGGTGTTGTACATGCCGAGGTACTGGACGTTGAGAATGTAGGAAGGTACCAGGCCGCCGGAGAAAAGCATGGTGAAGAACGCGAACATGGTAATGCCGCGCCGGGCCTTGAAATTTTTCTGCGCGAGGACATAGGCGAACATGGACATGACGAACAGGGAGAGAACGGTATTGACGACGGTATAGGAGATGGTCATCTTATAACCGTTGGCAATCTGGGTGCCGGTTTTGGCAAGGTGACGGTAGGCGACGGTGGTCCACTCGGAGGGCCAGAAGGTATAGCCCTGATAGGCGAGGGAGGAGGAGCTGGAGAGAGAGATGACAACGACGAGGACGAGCGGGGCGACGCACAGAATCGCGCTAATCGTCAGGAGGACGGAAAGCGCGATGTTCCACCCCGGCGAGATCGAGTTTAAGCGGTTATATGTTTTAGCCATAACGACAGATCCTTTCTTTCTCGATATAGATGGGGTATTCGATTAAAACAGCGCGTTATCCGGTTCGATGCGGGAGACGATTTTATTGGAGATGATGATGAGGATACAGCCGACGACGGACTGGTAAAGACCGGCGGCGGTGGCCATACCGTAGTTAGAAAGGACAGCCATGGCGTTATAGACGTAAGTATCGATGATGTTGGTGACGGGGTACAGCGTACCGGTATTCCTGGGGACGGTGTAGAACAGGCCGAAGTCGCCGCGGAAGATACCGCCGATGGCCATGATCAGGAGGATGGTCATCATGGTTTTGAGGTGGGGGATGGTGATATAGCGGGCCTGCTGGAACTTTGAGGCACCGTCGAGCATGGCGGCTTCGTAGTACTCCTGGGAAATCCCGGAGATGGCGGCGAGGTAGACGATGGCGGAGTAGCCGACGCCCTTCCACATAGTGACGACGACGAGGATCAATGGCCAGGGTTTGACCTCCATATACCAGTTGGTACGCTCGGGACCTCCGAAGAACGCGACAATCTTATTCAGAAAGCCGTTGTTGGCGGAGAGGAACGCGAAGGCGATGATGGCGACGACGGGCCAGGAGAGGAAGTGAGGCATAATAAAGATGGTCTGGAGGGTCTTGGCGAGCTTGCGCGAAATCAGCTCGGACAGCAGCAGCGCCAGCAGCACGGCGAGGAACATGTTCAGTACAATGAACACGGCGTTGTAGCAGACCGTGTTGCGGGTGATGACCCAGGCGTCGGTGGAATAGAACAGGAACTTGAAGTTATCCAGTCCAACCCAGGGGCTTGTAAAAATACCCTTGCGCAGGTCGAGCTTTTGGAACGCCATGACCAGGCCGATCATCGGCAGATACGAGAAGATCAACAGGCACAAAAGTCCGGGCAGAGCCATCAGATACAGCGGGATATCGTCCACCCAGCGGGGCCTCAGGTGTCTTTCCTTTTTCTGTGTAACATTCATGCGGCATCCTCCTTAATGCTTATGACAGACGACATCTGAAATGAGAAGGGATAAAAAAACACGCGCTTAAATGTACGCATCCTCCGCTTCATCGCAGCGCATCCGTAATGTACTTATATTAACACATTGTTAGCATAATTACAATAGACATAATATCCAATTTCAACAATATGTTATTGTGCACAATAGCCAATTTTTCGTGCGTTTTGCCGAAAGAGCCCCCTTTTCTTCCTGAGTATTACAGCTTTATTACCATCAAAATCTCCAATTCTTTCAAACTCCGCTCCTCTCCCATCCCCGGCGAGTGGATATTTTGACACCGGTACTTGTATTCTTTGACTTTATGTGGTATCATATGCACAAACGTATTCTGTCCAAATGTTCATGAGATATGGAAAGGCGGCGTTTCTCTATGCGTACCGACTGTACAAAGCTGTTCAAAATGGCACCCGGCATCCGTATCCTGCGGCTGACTCCGGAGGATTCCGCGCATTCGAATATCTACCCCGAGACTCCCGTCTGGCTCACCGACCGGCGGCGGTTCCTCATCACAGGCGACAGCGGCTACATGATTGCCTCCCTCGACGGCGACGCCCCCGTCACCATCCTCCCGCGCGTTTTGCCCGACGGCTCGCGTCCGACTTCGGTGTGCATTTCTCTCGACGGCGCGTGGTTCTACCATTTGCGCGTACAGGGCACAGGCCTCACCTCCACATCCTCCCTCTGGCGTGTCAATACCGAGACGTTTGCGGAGGAGCATATCATGGACACCCCGTACTTTCTCGACGGTTATCATCCGTCGCGCTGGTACGGCATCGGCACCATCTCGTCGGACGGCGAGCGCTTCGCATCGTCGGCCTTTCTCGGTGACGGTACCTACGCCAACGCACCCGCCGGTTTGATCGTCTGGGACATGCCGCAGGAAGAGGTTCGTCTGGTTGCGATGGACACCGCGTTCGGCAACGCACATCTGCAGTACTGCAGGTCCCGTGACCCGGAGCTGTCGCATGACCTGCTCATCCAGATGAACCACGGGATGCAGCTTGCGCCGGACGGTACCTGCACGCTCAGTCAGGAGCCGCTGCCGACCGGTCTCGGCGTCGATATCCACGTCATCCGCGACGACGGCACCCATTGGCGCGACCTGCCCTGGGGACGCGACGGCATCGAGTCGTGTATCGGGCATCAGGCGTGGCGCTCCGATACCGGCGCGTGCATCACGGTGCTGCTGGAGAATGCCGACCCGACGTACGGTCTCGCGCCGGATACCCGGCAGCACATCTGCGAGGCATGGCCGGTGGATACAGACCGTTCGGCGCCGCATATCGGGGCGCTCAACCCTGACCCGAAGGGCAGACGCCGCATGCTTGACGAGGGCTTTGAGGATCCGCGCTTCTGCCACTTCTTTTGCTCGGAGGACGGGCAGCACTTTGTGTTCGATACGTTCATCTGCGAGGGTGAAGGATCGCCGCGTGGGGACGGCCCGTCGCCGGACGGCAGCCCCTGCATCGGTCAGCGCATCTACCGTGCCGAGGACGACGGCCGGCGGCTGCACTTCCGCTACATCTGCAACACCTACGGCAAATTCCTCGGCGAAGGCTCGAACCACGCGCATCCGATCCTGACGCCCGACAACAGCGCCGTGCTGTTCAACTCGACGGTCAGCGGCAGGAGCCAGGTTTACATGGCGATAGATGAATAATAGGAAAAGACGAAGCGCCCGCTTTCATCAAAAGCGGGCGCTTCGTTCTTTAATTCAGGAGGCTTGCTTATTGCTGGTTCAGCGTGCTTTCCTCAACGAGGGTAACCTCGACGGTGGTCTTGGCGTTCCCGCGATAGACTTCGATCTCGACCTTATCGCCGGCAGTGAGATTCTGCAGCGCGGCGGTGATATCGGCGGTCGAGCGGATCTCCGCACCGTTGATTGTCAGCAGGCAGTCACCAACCTCCAGGCCGTTTTCCACTGCCACGGACGTGACGTAGACGCCCAGGTAGTTCACGCGGTACATCATCGCCGTCATCATGTCGGAGATCGTCATGACCGTGATGCCCAGCGCCGGACGTCCGGTGACATAGCCGTGGGTCATCAGTTCATCGAGGATCGGCAATGTGTCGTTCACCGGGATCGCGAAGCCAAGACCCTCGACTTCAGTCGCGGTCGTCTTCGCGACGACAATGCCCACCAGCTCACCGCGGTTGTTGAACAGGCCGCCGCCGGAGTTGCCCGGGTTGACCGCCGCGTCCATCTGTACCAGGTTCATCGTCGTGCCATCGCTCATCGTGATGCTGCGGTCCAGACCGCTGATCACGCCGGAGGTTAAGGTGCCGCTCAGACGTCCCAGCGGGTTGCCGATGACGATTGCGGTGTCGCCGATGCGCATATTGTCCGAGTTGCCGACGATCGCGTACGGCAGGTTCGTGCCTTCGATCTTCAGAAGTGCCACATCCGTGATGTCGTCGGTGCCGATGAGCTTGGCCTCGTACTCGTCGCCGGTGCTCAGCACAACGGAGATCTTCATCGCCTTCTCGATGACGTGGTTATTGGTCACGATATAGCCGTCCTGCGAGAGCAGAACGCCGGAGCCGGAGCCGCTTGCCGTCTTCGACTGTCTGTAGTAGCCAGCGCTCGTCTGGTACTCGGTCGCGATGGACACGACTGTCGGCGAGACCAGGTCATAGACGTCGGAGGTTTCCATCTCGACCGTGGCGCCGGAGGTGGTTGCGTAGAGGTTGCCGATGGCAGCGGTGGTCATACTGGACTGCGCGGCGGTGCTTTCGGGCGCTGCGGTGGTTGCGGCAGCGGAGGATGTGTCAGTCGGCGCAGCGGTCGTTGTGGAGTACGGCGAGGTTTCGGTAATGGGCGCGGTCGAGGCGATGTTGGCGTTATTGCGTGAGACCAGCGTGCCGATGAGTGCGCCGCCGCCGATGCCGAGGATGAGGGTGATGACGCAGAAGACCGCGATCGTCTTGAGCAAAGAGCGCTTCATGAGGCGCAGATCGGAGGCGTGTTTTTCCTCCTGCTCGCGGAGGATACGGGTCTGCGTGTCGTCTTGTTGACGCTGTGCGTCCTCATCCGCGGGTGTGAGGGAGAAGTTATAGCGGTTATCGGAATCTTTAAATGACATGGGGGACCTCCTTATAATTACACGATCGTTTCGTCCGGGAATTCCTCTTGGAATGGTATCATTCTACTTTCGAAATATGACAACGGAATGGTGTTTGTGTGAAATCGCTGTAAGGTTATTTTGAAGCTTTTGTGACGCCGCGAACCGGCATTCCCGTCCGTGTGAGCACGGACAAATGTAAACAATTATGCAAGAAGCATACATCAGCCTTGACATCTCTGTAAATTAAGAGTAAAATACGCGTATATGATTTTCGGAGGGGTTTGGTCTCCGAAAAACTTTGGAGGTTTATTGTTATGGGAAACGAGAGAAAAATCGAGAAAATCAACCGGCTGGCCGAAAAGAAAAAGACCGATAAGGTCATCAAGTATGCTTCCAGCAAGGATCCCGAGCTGCGCGCTGCGGCTGCCAGTGCCCTCTCCGGTATCTGCGTCGACGAGAGCTACAATGAGCTGGTTCTCCTCATCCGCGATCCTGAACTCAGCGTCCGCAAAGCCGCCGTCGTCGCGCTCGGAGACATGGGCCGTAAGGCCGGCGCCGACCACGTCCGGCACGTTATGACCCACGAGACCGATCCCGAGATCATCAAGCTCTGCCAGACCGCCATCACTAAGATTATCAACAGCGACGTCCGGTAACGGGTATACGGGTATAAAAAGCCCCTCGTATTGAACCGATTGAACAGCCCCGGATTGTGCGGACAGCACAATCCGGGGCTGTTCATTTTGATGCGGGGCACGCTAGCCGCGCACCTCCGCAACTGCCGCCGCGTGCTCCTCCGCCGTCCGGCTGAAGATATGCGACCTGTCCCTGCGCGCGACATAGTAGTAATACTCCGACGTCGCCGGAAACACCGCCGCCCGCAGCGACTTCAATCCCGGGTTCGATATTGGTCCCGGCGGCAGTCCCTCGTTCACGTACGTGTTGTACGGATCACTGATGTTTAAGTCAGCATTCGTCGGCGCGCGTCCGAGAATATACGCGACCGTCGCGTCGATCTGCAGATACGGGAAGTCAGGATTTCCCAACCGGTTGAAGATGACCGACGCGATCACCGGCCGCTCCTCGTCGAAGTACGCCTCACGCTCGATCATCGACGCGATGATCACCAGCTCCCGGAAAGAGTATCCGGATGCCGCCGCGTCCGCGCGCAGATCGTCGAACTTCCCGTCGAAGTTGGACAGGAACTTCCCGACAACCTCCTCAGCGTTGTCATTCAAGTAGAACTCATACGTATCCGGGAAGAGGAAGCCCTCAAGACGTGTCCGACCGGTCCCGGAATCTGCGAGGAAGTCGAAGTCATACGAACCGTTCTCAACCGCAGCCCAAAAGGAGTCCTGCGTGCAGACGTTTTTGGCGTCCAGCACCGCCGCGATCTGAACGGAGGTATAGCCTTCGGGGATGGTCACACGGACGGTCTCACGCGCTGCCGCGCTTTTATACAGGGCACGCGCCATTGCCGGATAGTCGAGTTTCGCGCTCACCTCATACCGACCCGGCTCAAACGTCACGTTGGGTTTTGCCACGTTCAAGTACAGGTCAAAGAGCGCGGAGTAGCGGATCAGACCTGCGCTCTGCAGCTTGCGGGAGATGGTGGAGAACGTGTCGGTATCGGTGATCTCAATCACCGTTGTGACATCCGGCTTGACGAACGCGAAGACCTCGTTGGTAAAGAGGATGATGTACGACGACAGGATCATCGAGACGCCCAGGATGAACGCGGCGTAGAAGATCGCAACCAGACAGCCCATCCCTGCGCGCGCTTCATGAAGAGGACGGCGCGGACGATGGGTACGCGGACGCGCGGGCGTATGGCGCAGACGAACCGACTCCTCCTCGGCAGTCAGCTCCACTGCAGCCTCGATCGCCGGCTTCGGCAGCTTCGATGTGGGTTCGTCATCGGGCAGACGCGGCTCCGGCTCATAGGATGCGGCGTCATCGTCTGCGGATACGGCACCGGTTTCATCGGACGCTTCGGAAGAAGCGGACATTGGCCTGGAAGATCCCGGCGGCGCGGGCATGTCCGACGGCAGCGTGCCGGGCAGCCGCAGCGGGATATCCGGCAGACGGTCGGTTTCTTCGAGTGCGTTGTCTTCCGAAAGGACGCGGGGGTCTTCGGGTGGTTTGTTCATATCGCTCCTCATGTCATGAAAAGGACGGCAGCAGGGTCATCAGCAGCCGGATGAGAAACAGACCCGCGAACAATGCGAAGCCCGCCGTACCCATCGCGCCGCCGAGGTTGCTGCGAAACGTTCCGGGCCCCGGCTCGAACCGTGGTGCCGCGTTTTCCCGTGCGAGGTTCCTAAGCGTTCGGAACGCCACATAGCCGCACAGAAACATCAGGACCACGTTTGCCGCGATGAAATACTCCCAGGTGTGATTATATGGATACTTCGCCGCCATCACCGTGATGAACAGCGCATACAGGTTGTTGCATAGATGCGCGAGGATCGGCGCCCAGACCGAGTCGGTGCAGTAGAGCATGTAGCCGTAGCCCATCCCCGCAACCAGTGTCGGCAGCAGCACGTCCGGCGACGCGTGCAGCATCGAGAACGCACACGACGTCAGGATCAGCGCCGTCATCGTCCCGCGCTTTTCGTACAGCGAGAAGATCGCACCGCGCAGGAACAGCTCCTCGACGATCGCCGGGATCACCGACAGTGCTGCCGCCGCCGTCCAGACCACCTGAGGCGAAACGTTCGCCTGAATCGGGTAGTAGCTCTGCAGACCCGTCGGGGTCCTGCCGAATGGCAGCACGCAAAGGCAGTTGAGCACGAACGACAGGAATGTCAGTGCCAGAGACGACGACAGCACATACATGGTATATATCCGTGGGAACGGTTTCCCGCGCAGACGCACCAGTCCGTACAGCGGACGGTAGCGTTTCAGAATGATCGTCGGGATACCGAAGACCAGTATTTCCACGCCGCCCAGGAGAAGATAGGATACGATTCCCGGTGCACGCAGCGTCCCGAGACTCGCGATCGCGTAGAAAATGCTCAGGAACAGCAACAGCAGGAACAGTGCCCACCCCGCCAGCGCCGACGGTTTTAACTGCATAGAAATCCCTCTGTTTCGTGGATTCCCGTCTCCGTAATCACACGCCGGACGGGAAGGTCATGTGCCTGTGAAGGCAGGCAGGGATACAGGAATGCGTTATAGCAAAGCCCGACCGTCTCGACACCCGGATGCGCCGAGAGCCAGCGGTCGTAGTAGCCGCCGCCGCGTCCCATACGGTAACCCGATCGGTCGAACGCCAGAGCGGGAATCACCGCGAGCGCCGGAATCTCCACTACGGCTGCGTCACGCGGCGGCTCCGGCAGTCCGTATGCGCCCGCCGTCAGCTCGCTCAGCGACGCAATCGCCCGCGCCGTCATGATTCCGCTGCGTTCGCACAGCGGCACACAGACCGGGAGCCCATTCTCCAGCCGCGCGGCGAGGTAGGGGAGTGTTGCGATCTCAAAGTCCGTCCCCACATAGCAGAAGACGAACGCCGCAGGAGAAAGTCCCGCAAGCTGCCGCAGAATCGCCGCGTCCCGGGTGTCGCGTACGGATTGCGGTACCGCACGGCGCTTGCGGAGGAGTTCCTGCCGCAGTGTCTGCTTGTCCGTCACGCCCGTATGACCGGCGCGGGTTCTCCGGCATACATCTCCGCGCGGATCTTCTCCGCCGTTGCGCTGTCCGTCAGGATGCGCGCAAGCTCCAGCGCGAATGCGTAGGACGTACCCGCCGCTTTGCCCGTGGTGATGCGGCCGTCCGTTACAACCGACGCTCCGTGCGAGGTATTGGCGCCCGCGAGCTCTCCGGCACCCGGATAGCAGACAGCGAGTTTCCCCTCGAGCAGCCCCAGCTTCCCCAAAATCGTCGGCGCCGCACAGATCGCCGCGAGTTTGATTCCCCGCGCGTCCGCATCCGTCAGCAGCTTGCGCACGCGGTCATCCGCCCACAGGTTGTTCACTCCGCGCAGTCCGCCCGGCAGCACCAGCATATCCGCGTCCGCCAGGTTCACCGCGTCGTACGGGATATCCGCCTGCACCGCGATGCCGTGACTGCCTGTTACAATCCGTTCGCCGACCAGCAGTACCTTTATGCCCGCGCGCCGCAGAATATCCGTTGTGACCAGCGCTTCCATTTCCTCGAAGCCGTCTTTCAAGAATAAATATACCATGATGATTTCCTCCGTATCAATTATAGTCCGAATGCCGCAACAATATCCGCCGCAATGGCCTCCCGCGTGCGCATTTTATCTCCCGCCGCGCAGGGAATGACGTTCCAGCCGTAGTATTTTGCCGCATCCCTCGCCGACTCCGCGCAGCGTGTCAGATACGCCGCATCTGTCTCGTGGATATCGCGGTGTTCATTCCGCGCGCGGATGTTCTCAAGGGCGAGTGTCACCGGTAAATCCAGCAGCAGCACGCAGTCGGGCGACGGGATGCCCATCTTTGCGTATTCCAGATCGCACAGCCACGCAAAGTAGTCCGTCCGTGCATTCCCTTCGAGCTTCGCGCCCTGGTGTACCGCGTTGGACGTCGCGTAACGGCATGAAACGAACAAGCCTCCATCGAGATAATCCCGCTCCCAGCGGCATTTATAGGAGTCGAAGCGGTCAAGCGCGTAGAACGTACTCGCCGCGTAGGGGCTGACCGCGTCCGGGTCCGTGCCGTAGCCGCCCGCGAGATATTTGCGCACGAACAGCGAGGACTCGTTCCCGTATTCGGGAAACGACAGCTCCCGGTGGACGATCCCGCGCCTGTTTAACTCCGCGCACAGAAGTTCGAACTGTGTCGTCTTGCCCGTTCCGTCGATGCCTTCCAGCACCCACAGCTTACCCATTGGTGTATTTCTCCCTCATCTGCTCCGCTTTTCCGCAGCTCATCTTTCCCTCCGGACACGCACCGTATACACACGGCGGCCCGCAGTGCGCAAACAGACGCGGTGCCACTTTTTTGACTTCCCGCAGCATCTCATCCGCCAACGCACGAATCTCCCACTGCGCCCGGTTGCAGCAGCGGTGACGGAAGAAGTTATAGAGACTCCGCGCGTTCATTGTCACTACAAGCTGCGTCTGGCAGGCGTTGGGCAGTACAAACCGTGCGTCCTCCTGCGCTTTCTTACGGGCGCGCGTCTTTGCGTCGGGATAGGCTTCAAACTCCGGCAGCGCCTTCTTCGCAAGCAGTGCCGTCAATTTTTCATATGCCGCCTGATCCGCCGCCATCGCTTCCTCATAGATTGCCATCGCCTCCGGGTCTTCCGCGATCGACGGCGGCGTTACGTAGCCGAACCGCTTCTCCGATACGTAACGCTGCGATCGGACGCTGTACGACGCGATGCGGTGGCGCGTCAGCTGGGCAAGCAGCGAACGGGACACGCCTTCAATCGCGAATGTGAAGCTCGCATGTTCCACCGGACTTTCGTGGCCGATCTCCTCGAGCATCCCGACAAACCGCGCCGTCTCCTCCGCGTCCTCGAGACTCTCCCACAGCGTGTCCAGGTCCTTCTGTGCGTAACAGGTTTTCGCGGCCGCTGCGACCACGCGCTCCGGCTCCGGCGTGTATGCCAAAAGTGTCACTTTCATACGATATCCTCCCGATGCCGCAGCCTTGCCCCGATCGCCGTGAACAGGAACGCCGGCAGTTTGATCATTCTCTTGATGCGCTTCGGCTCACAACAGAGCCTGTAGAACCACTCCAGCCCCAGCTTCTGCCAGAACACCGGCGCGCGCTTCACCGTCCCTGCGTAGACGTCCATCGAGCCGCCCAGCCCCAGCATCACCGCCGGCGGCAGCTGTGCCAGATGCTCCCGCATGAACCGCTCCTGACGCGGAAATCCCAGGCAGACAAAAATAACGTCCGGAGATGCCTTGCGCAGTTCCTCCACCACCGGCGCGTCATCTTTAAAATAGCCATCGTGCGTGCCGACAATGCGCAGCTTCGGATACTTCAAGGTCAGACACTTTCCCGCCTTCTCCGCGACGCCGGGCTTAGCACCCAGGAGGTATAGTGTATAGTCTTTTTGCGCACAGATCTCCGCCAGACGCTCGCCCAGCTCCACGCCCGGTACGCGTCCGCGCAGTCCGCGTCCGAGTATCTTCGACGCGTACAATACCCCGATGCCGTCCGGCACCACCAGCGCCGCGCCGTTGAGAAGCGTTCTGATGCGTTCGTCCTTGCAGGCTGTGTAGACGAACTCTGCATTCGGCGTCACGATATAACCGGGCGTACGGCTCTTGATCAGCTCCTGTACGCGCTCCAGCGCTTCATCGGGCGTCACGTCATCAAAGGTCACGCCCAAGATGTTTTTTCTGTCTGCCATAGCCATGCTCCCTGCTTTCATATAAAAGAGCGAATCGCTTGTCATCGGCAGCGTGCCGCGGTAAAGCGTTCGCAGAATCTTCAGAATTGCTGCTGTCCGGTATCGGGTTTTGCTGCCGGTGCGGTCATAGCCGACCTTCCCTGCCCCGTGCCATGCGAATCATACCTGTATTATAACACGGTCGGTCACGTTTGGCAAGTAAAAAAACATGCTCTTTTGCTTTACAAAACTACCGATTTATGGTATAATAGTTCCGATAGAGAAAAGGAGCTTTTTTATGACCGACAGGGATATATTTGACAAGAAGTATGCGATGCTGCGGCGAGAGCTGATTGCGCGTGAGTTCAGCGCGCTCAACGAAGCCCAGCGCGAGGCCGTTCTGCACACCGAGGGCGCTCTGCTCGTCCTTGCCGGTGCAGGTTCCGGTAAGACCACCGTCCTCATCAACCGCATCTCCAATCTTATCCGCTTCGGGCGCGGCGCTTCCTCAAAAACCGCACCCGCGAATGCCTCCGACGATGACCTTAAGAAGCTCACCGCCGAATACGTCAAGCCCGGCACCCTTCTTCCCGATGAGCTGAAAAAGCTCTGCGCCGTAGATCCTCCGAGACCCTGGAATATCCTTGCGATTACCTTCACCAACAAGGCTGCCGGAGAGCTGCGCGAACGTCTCACCAAATCCGTCGGGGAAGATGCCAAAGACATCTGGGCCATGACCTTCCACGCCGCATGCGCCCGCATCCTCCGCCGCGATATCGCCGCCATCGGTTACGAAAGCCGATTCACCATCTACGATGAGGACGAGCGCCTCACCGTCTTGCGAATCTGTCTCAAAGAGCTGGGCATCGACGAGAAGGTCATGACGCCCCACGACGTCTCCCGCGCCATCTCCCGCGCCAAGGATGCCCTCCAGGATCACGAGACGTTTGCCCATACACCGCCCGAGAACGAGTACGCTGCCGCACGTCACAAAGACATCGCGCGCATCTACTCCCTCTATGCAGCCAAGCTCCGCGAGAACAACGCTCTCGACTTCGACGACCTCATCATGTGTACCGTCAAGCTGCTCGAGACAGTCCCCGACGTCCTCGCGCATTACCGTGAGAAGTTCCGCTACGTCCTCGTCGACGAGTACCAGGACACCAACCCCGCGCAGGATCGCCTGACCCAGCTTCTTGCGTCCGGCACCGGCAACCTCTGCGTCGTCGGCGACGATGACCAGTCCATCTACCGCTTCCGGGGCGCCACCGTCAAGAACATCCTCGAGTTTGATAAAACCTATCCCGACGCTCGTGTCATCCGGCTGGAGCAGAATTACCGTTCCACGTCCATGATTCTCAACGCTGCCAACGAGGTCATCCGCCACAACGAAAGCCGGCGTGGTAAGAAGCTGTGGACCGACTCCGCCGAGGGCGAGAAAATCGGCTTCTACTCCGGTTACGACGAGCGGGACGAGGCGCAGTACATCGCCACTCAGATTCTCGCCGGGTATAAGAAAGGCTATACCCCGCGCGACTTTGCCGTCCTCTACCGTATGAACGCTCAGTCCAACGCCATCGAGAAGGCCCTTGCCGCCAACGGCATTCCCTACCGTATCGTCGGCGGGATGCGGTTCTATGACCGTGCCGAGGTACGCGATATGATCGCCTACCTGTGCGCGATCGTCAACCATGACGATACGATGCGGCTGCGCAGAATCGTCAACAACCCGCCGCGCCGTATCAGCTCCGAGCGTGTCGAGGACGCAATGGAGGTTGCCGGGAAGAACGGCATCTCCCTCTTTGAGGTCATACGCCGCGCCGGGAGTTTCAAGGTCTTCGACCGCGCCGCCCAGCCGATGGAGCAGTTCGCCCAGATGCTCGAGGAGCTGCGTCTGAGTGCCGAGACCATGCCGCTCGACGCGTTCTACGACCTTGTCCTCGAGAAGACCGGCTACCTGGCGATGTACGAGAAGAAGAAGGATCCCGAAAGCCTGACCCGCGCCGAGAACGTCCGCGAGCTGCGGTCGTCGATTATCAACTACGCGCAGGGTGCCGAGACCCCGTCGCTTTCCGGCTTCCTCGAGGAAGCCGCTCTCTTCACCGATATCGACCGCTATGACGATACCGCCGACGCCGCCGTCCTGATGACGCTCCACGCCGCAAAGGGGCTGGAGTTTCCCAACGTCTTCCTTTGCGGGATGGAGGAGGGCATCTTCCCGTCCCAGCGTTCCGCCGCCGAACCCGAGGCCATAGAGGAGGAACGCCGCCTTGCCTATGTCGGCATCACCCGCGCCAAAAAGAAGCTTTACATCACCTGCGCCGACTCCCGCATGCTCTTCGGCCGTACCGCCTACAACCGTCCTTCCCGATTCATCGGCGAAATCCCCGAGGACTGCCTTGACCGCGTACCGGCGCGCAGGAAAAAGCAGCCGCTGCAGCATTCCACACAGATACAGCGTCCCGAGCGCAAGCCGCCTGCCGCTCCGACCGTCAACTTAGGCGTCTCAAAGTCCGCAATACCCGCTCCCAGACGTCCCGGAAGAAAAGCCGTCCTGTTCCGTACCGGCGACAAGATATCCCACGCCACCTTTGGCCCCGGCGTCGTCGAGCAGACCATCCCCATGGGCGGCGATATGCTCCTGACCATCGCCTTCGATAAAGGCGGTACGCGCAAGTTCCTCGCCAAAACCGCAGCCAGGTTTATCACGAAGCTGTAGAACGCAAAACTCATCCCCCAGATGGTATACAGCCATCCGGGGGATTTCTGCCGGCTTCGGATAAACGTTATACAGCTTTACTTTCCGAATCCGCGCGCGACCTCCGCGTACCGCTTCACCCGCTGCGCACATTCGTCCCTGTCCGTACCATGCAGCAGAATATACACGCGTATCTTCGGCTCTGTACCGGAGGGCCGCACGATGATCCGCGTGCCGTCCGCCATGTCGAAGCCCAGTACGTTCGACCCTTGCGGCTCTATCGCTTCCTCTGTGCCGCCGGAAAGTGTTTTGGCTGTGCCTGTCAGGTAGTCGCGCAGCCGCAGCACCTCCGTTCCCGCGAGTGTCCGGGGAGTTTCCGCGCGCAGATTGTCCATCAGATTCTTCATCGTCTGAAGACCGTCCGCACCCGGGAAGACCAGGTTGACCGTCTCATCAATATAGTAGCCGTAGCGCGCGTATAAATCCTCCAGTGCGTCGCACAGCGTCATCCCACGCAGATGGTACCACGCCGCCATCTCCGTAATCAGCATCGCCGCCGTCACCGCGTCCTTGTCCCGCGCACCGTCGCCGACCAGATAGCCGTAGCTTTCCTCAAACGCCAGGATGAACCTATGCGAGCCGGTTTCCTCGAACTTCCTGATCTGCTCCGCCAGGAACTTGAAGCCCGTGAACGTGTCTGCACAGTAAACACCGTTTTTTTCCGCGATCGTCCGCGCCATCTCCGTCGTCACGATCGTCTTTACGACCGCTGCGTTCTCCGGCAGTGTCCCGCGCTCCTTCTTCGCACGGATGAGGAAGTCTAAAAGCAGACAGCCCGTCTGGTTGCCCGTCACGGTCTTATACTCGCCCTTCCGGTCGCGGACAACGATGCCGATGCGGTCAGCGTCGGGGTCGGTGCCGAGGATCAGGTCGGCATCGTTTTCCCGCGCGAGCTTGATCGACCCGGCAAAGCCCTCGGCGTCCTGCGGATTCGGGCTTTTGACCGTCGGGAAGTCCGCGTCCGGGATACTCTGCACCGGGTCGCACAGCAGATGCTTCAACCCGATACGCGAGAGAATCTCCGGAACCAGCTTGTAGCCGGTGCCGTGGAACGGCGTGTAGACGATTTTCAGCGTATCTGCGGCCTTTTCGACCGCGTCGCGCGCGACCGACTGCGACAGGCAGCATGACAGGAACGCTTCGTCTGTCTCATGGCCGAGGAAGACGATCAGACCCTGCGCAACGGCATCGTCGAACGCCATGCGCGTGACGCCGGTGAACAGATCGACCTTTGCGATCGCGCACGAGACAATATCCGCTTCTGCCGGAGGAAGCTGCGCGCCGTCCTCCCAGTAGACCTTGTAGCCGTTATACTCTTTGGGGTTGTGCGATGCGGTGATGTTCACGCCCGCGATGCATTGATAATAGCGGATGGCAAACGACAGCTCGGGGGTTGGGCGCATGGCGTCGAACAGCAGCACGCGGATGCCGTTGCCTGTGAGCACCTCCGCGACGGCGCGGGCAAACTCGGGGCTTTTATGCCGGCAGTCGTAACAGACTGCGACGCCGCGCGCCATTGCCTCCTTGCCGAGGCCGACGATCAGCGTAGCGAGGCCCTGAGTTACCTGGCAGACGGTGTAGGTGTTCATGCGGTTGATGCCCATACCGAGAATGCCGCGAAGGCCGGCGGTCCCGAAGGTCAGGGGAGCGTAAAAGCGTTCACGAATTTCGCGGTCGTCGTGTATGGATGCAAGCTCGGCGTGTTCATCGGGGGTGAGAGGCGCGTTGAGCCAACGGGCGTATTCTTCGCGGTAGGTCATTGGGAGTCACTCCTTATGCGATCTTTTCTTTAGTATAGCACAATTGCGTGAGGTTGTAAACAGGAACAGGCGGCGGATTTTGTTCTCCGTCGCCTGTTATTATGCGGAATACCGCAGCCGTTACAACGAGGTCAGATCACGCGCACGCGGATCACGCCTGCGATGGTCTTCAGATGTGCCACGCACGCCTCTGTTACCTTCGTGTCCGTGTCTATCACTGTGTACGCATACTCCCCGCGCGCACGATTGAACAGATGTGCAATGTTCACCCCGTCGCCTGCCACCGCCGACGTAATCTGCCCCAGCATGTTCGGCGTATTCTTATGGATAATCGCGATGCGCGCCACACCCGCTATCGGTGCCTCAAATGTCGGCAGGTTCACACTGTTGCGGATCGTCCCGTCCCGGAGGTACGCCGCGATCTGCTGCGATGCCATCACCGCGCAGTTCTCCTCGCTCTCCGGAGTTGACGCACCCAGGTGCGGCAGCGTGATGATGTTCTCGACGCCGATGACCTCCTCGTCCGGGAAGTCCGTCACATACCGCGCGACCTGTCCGCTCGCGAGCGCAGCCTTCATATCCGCGTTGTTCACAAGCCCGCCGCGCGCGAGATTCAGCACGCGGACGCCCGGCTTCATCTGCGCGATTGTATCCGCGTTGATCATGTGCTTTGTCTCCGGGTTGAGCGGGACGTGGATGGAGATGTAGTCGCAGTTTTTGTATATTTCCTCGTAGCTCTTGGCCCTCTTGACACGGCGCGCAAGACCCCACGCAGAGTCGACGGAGAGGTATGGATCATAGCCGTAGACCTCCATGCCCAGGTCGACCGTGGCGTTGGCGACGAGTACGCCGATCTTGCCCAGACCGAGGATACCGAGAGTTTTGCCGGCGATTTCTGGGCCGGCGAACTGGCTCTTGCCCTTCTCAACCTTCGCGGCGGCATCCGGGTCACCGGCGAGAGTGCCGCACCAATTGACGCCTTCGACGATACGGCGGGATGCCAGAAGCAGTGCGCAGACTGCCAGCTCGCGGACGGCGTTTGCGTTCGCCCCCGGGGTGTTGAAGACACAGATGCCCGCCTCGGTGCAGCGGTCCACGGGGATGTTGTTGTATCCCGCGCCCGCGCGCGCAATCGCCAGCAGCGACGGCTCGAACGCGTAGCCCAGCATATCCGCCGAGCGGACGATGATTGCGTCGGGAGTGTCGTCACAGATGACGAAGCCATCTTCCAGATCTGCAAGTCCGGCCTTGGAGATTTTATTGAGCAGCTTTACATGATACATATATTAGGATACTCCTTTACGCATTCTGCTTTTCGAAGTCCGCCATGAACTTCACAAGCGCTTCGACACCTTCGACCGGCATTGCGTTGTAGATTGACGCGCGCATGTGACCGACGAGGCGGTGACCTTTGAGGTTGGAGAAACCGGCAGCGGAGGACGCCTTGACAAACGCCGCGTCCAGTTCTTCCGTCGGCGCTTTGAACGTCACGTTCATCATAGAGCGCGATGCCGGATCCGCGATCGGGCGGAAGAAGCTGCTGCGATCGAGGTAATCATAAAGGAGACCGGCCTTATATTGATTGCGCTTCTGCATCGCTTCCAGTCCGCCCAGCTCCTCGAGCCACTCAAGCACGAGTTTAAGGATGTAGATCTGGTAGCACGGCGGGGTATTGTACATGCTCTTGGCCTTGGCGTGAACTTTATAGGAGAGCATGGTGGGTGTGGCAGGCATCGGGTCGGAGATGATATCCTGACGGATGATGACGACGGTCAGACCGGCGGGCGCCATGTTTTTCTGCGCGCCGGCGTAGATCAGCGCGTACTTTGAGACGTCGACCGGCTCGGAGAGGATGCAGGACGAGAGGTCGGCGACGAGCGGCGCGGGGGTTTTGGGAAGGTAGGGCCAGGTGGTGCCGTAGATGGTGTTGTTCTGGCAGATGTGGATATAGTCGGCATCAGGGTTGAGGGTCAGCTCATCCTGAGAGGGGATTTTCGTGAAGTTGTTGGCCTCGCCCGTCGCGGCGAGGCGGATAGAGCCGTATTTACAAGCTTCCTTATAGGACTTGTCAGCGAACTCTCCCGTGACGACGTAATCCGCAGTGGTCTTGAGCAGATTCATCGGAACCATTGCGAACTGTGTGGATGCGCCGCCCTGGAGGAAGAGGACGTCGTAGTTGTCCGGGATGCCCATGACGCGGCGCAGACGGGCTTCGGCGTCATCGACGATCGACTGAAAGACCTTCGAACGGTGACTCATCTCCATGACGGACATGCCTGAACCGGCATAGTCGGTCATTTCGGCAGCGGCGCGGTTCAGGACCTCGAGGGGGAGCATGGAGGGACCGGCGGAGAAGTTGTAGATGCGGCTCATAAATTAGACTCCTTTTTGCGTGTTTCGTGTGGGTAACCCAATTGCGGGCAACCCTATTATAGTATAAATTTATGCAAAAGGCAACCATCTTTTCGCGATGGAGCGACGAAAAGTTCGGAAGCATAATGCCGATTTCGGTGCTTTTGCACAGTACGGATGCACTGCTATAACTATGGGACATAGGAATATGATTCTGAGGCATAGACGATGGAGCATATATGATGTACGGGCATTATGGTCGCGGCGGGTTCGTGTATGAGGAGACAAAGTGGAAGACGGCTATATAGGAAGGAGGACAGAGAGACATGGCAGAATATGGACGGGTTTATTTTTATAAGAGGTTTTGTAAAAACACCACTTGACAAAAGGCGGATTGTATGTTATCTTAATCGAGCACTCAAATATGTCGGCCGGAAACGGGCGTCAGAAGAGAGTGTTTGAGTCAAGCCAAAGAAAAACTTTACAGAAAGCGAAAATAAGGCTTGACAAGCGGCGTTGGATATGCTATAATAGATGAGTCACCCGCGAGCGAGGCTCAGCGGGGGTAAGCACAGGAACCGATTGCACCTTGTAAATTGAACAACGAAGCATCATGGTTGTTTTGATAGAAACAACAACAAGTCAGCAC
>Ga0123335_1000213_pt1 | contig 93792 bp, 94 predicted proteins | sample BiotimSIPDNA_2_FD_89707 | JGI IMG/M metagenome (GOLD analysis project Ga0123335, IMG submission 89707) | Anaerobic biogas reactor microbial communites from Washington, USA - Biogas_R2 time_0 SIP DNA | ecosystem: Engineered > Bioreactor > Anaerobic > Unclassified | place: Washington, USA... | reverse complement strand
TTGCCTCGCACTCCAGGGATTCGCAGCCCTAACGAAACCGTCTGCATGCGCAGCCGCTTTCATAAGGGCTGCCTAAATCAGCTGCTCTACCAGCTGAGCTATCTCGGCAAATCCCGCCTGCGGCGGGATAGAAAATAGCATTAGAAAATTGTCAATCGACTTCAGCCTTCCAAGTTTTTCTCAACCGACTTTATTAAATTTGTTAACATTTTAGCGATAATTTCGAGCGATTCAAATAAGTCGGAGTGTTGAATGTCAGTTAACAGTTTTTTCCGGTGAAGGATTTGGATTATAGGTATGCATTCAAAACAGGAACCGCGAGCTATCCAGAAAAACTGTCTTTTTTCCGCTTTGTGTCCCTTCCCATTTCCTTCAGCAATATTAAGCGCTATAGACATTGCTGCTCTGCTAAACTGATCCTGGAGTGAACGGCTTATCTTTCCCTTTAGAGACTCGCAGATGTCTTCGATTTTTTCGATAACGTCTATCGATTTTCGATACACATCCAATCTTTCAAAAGGAAAAGACATTCGCCTCCATTTTCTATTTTCCAATGCTATTTTCAATCCAGCCCTTTTGTAAAAAGAGCCGGATTGTGCCGGAGGCCGGACTTGAACCGGCACGAAGGGTAAGCTTCGGCAGATTTTGAGTCTGCTGCGTCTGCCAATTCCGCCACTCCGGCATGTATGCAACGAAGAGAAAGTTCCCTCAGCAAATTTGAAAAGAGCGCGCCATTCCGCCTGCAATATTTCAAAAAATAAAATTTTATGGAATATCTTATTTTTCAGATGGGGTCAGATCATCGGAGACGATCCGAACCTTGCCTTCGGCGATTTCCCTGAGCGAGGTTACAGCCTCCTTGTTTTTGCAGGAGACGATCGGACGGGACCCCTTGTAGAGTTGTTTCGTTCTAAGCGCTGCTGCGTGTACAAGCGCGAAGCGATTTTCAACGTTTTCAAGACAATCCTCAACCGTAACTCTTGCCATGATTTCCTCCTTGAAAGCCCGGCGTTACTAATGGGATTCCGAAGCAAAGTCAAGGAGTTTGCTTACGGTTTGTGGACCGAATCTCTTGCTATAATCACAACCCCTTGATAATACTCCCCACCAAATGATCTCCCGTGAGAACCTGATAGATACCTTCGTGCCCGACTATCGCCGGCGCCACATATTTACTACCAAATTGAGGATTTTAGCATTTGTCGGCTTTTGGGCCTTCTTTCTCTTTTTCACACGCGGGATCCTCGCCCAGGCCATAGGGGCTGGGCTGCTGATACTCTGCTGTTTTTTTGTCACCGCAATTGCCTACTATAACGTCATCAGAGATAGGTTTCTGATATCCTCTTTCATAGCTGAGCTGATGAGCGACCTGGTCGCTATAACTGCGGTCATCTACCTGACAGGGGGGCCGCACAGCTCAAATTTCATCCTCTACCTATTCTATGCGATGACAGCGGGATTTATATACAATCATTATCTAGCAGGATTGATCGCTGTTTTTTCCGGTCTGACATATGGCGTTTTTCTGCTCCTCTGTAAATTTGGCGTTTTTCCGCCCCTGATTTATAATTACGGCGGCAGACTTCCGATTCCGACCTACACATCGGCGGCGCACTTCACGCTTCTCGTGATATTCATGGCTGCGGTCATCTATACCGTCAAGGTCTCGATTTTTTTCTCCCAGCAGAGGGAGAGGGCGCTCGAAAAACGAAATAGAGAACTGACCGCTCTTCACAGCGTGGGGGCTGCGGTGAGGAGCGTGGCGGTGATTAGCAATGTCATACATCAGCTCCTTGCCGGGGTTTTGCAGGGGCTTGAGCTGGAATCGGCGATACTTCTGCACTTCGACAGGAAGAGGGACATGATTCGCCTGTACACCCCCGGCACGCACCCGCGCACGGCCGAGATTTCCGAGATTCTCGGCGCCTCTCCGGACGGAATGGAATTTCCCCTTTCGGAACTTTTGGAAAACAACCAGATAATGCGCGAGATATCGAAACACAGGATAGTTTTCAGGAGGGAGATTCACGAGATCTTCGGTGGCTTTACATCCAACCTTTCCCCTGAGAGGTGTGAAAAGCTTCAACACCTGATGGGTGTGCGAAAGATGATAGCCCTTCCCCTCGTCCTGGAGGGGAACGTCCTTGGGGCTCTTATAGGCTTTAGCAAATATCCGTTTTTTGAGGATGAACAGGTCGCCACTATGGAGTCCTTCGCCAACCAGGCCGCGCTTTCCCTCGAGGCGGCGGCTATGGTTGATAGGCTTCGCAGGATGAACGAGGACTTGAAGAGGGCCAACGATGTTAAGTCGGAGTTCCTGGCGACCATGAGCCACGAACTTCGTACACCTCTAACCGCCATCATAGGCTTTTCAGAGCTACTCATGGAGGAGGTGATGGGCGAGCTTTCTGAGGAGCAGCGCGACAGCGTCAAGGAGGTGCTCCACAATGCCGCCGATCTTCTCGAGATGATCAACAGTCTCCTCGATTTAACCAAGATAGAATCCGGCCGTATGGAGTTAGACATTACCTCCTTCAGCATCGAAGAAACCGTAAGGCGCGTGGTGGCGACCATCTCCCCGCTGATAAAAAGAAAGTCTCAGCTCTTTGAGCTCAGCATAGATCCCGAGATTCCGATCGTGAAAGGGGACGAGAGAAAGATACAGCAGGTTATCCTGAACCTTATGGCCAATGCCAATAAGTTCACCCCGCCTAAGGGTTGGATAAGGGTCGAGGTTACGCTCGAGAATTCGAATTCCGACGTCTTTCCAAAGGGTAACGGCAATTTGAGGATGAGACATGGGGGGGATCTCGTCTTGTTTCAGGTTACTGACAGCGGCATAGGAGTCCCGGAAGACCAGCACGACAAGATATTCGAGATGTTTCGCCAGGCCGACAGCTCTATCACCAGGAGCTTTGGCGGAACCGGGCTAGGGTTGTCGCTGGCGAGGCAGTTCATAGAGATGCATGGCGGGAGGATATGGGTAGAAAGCCACGAGGAGAACGGGGCTTCGTTTAAATTTTTTATACCCATCGAACGAGATTCCGCTCTGCAGGAGGGTTCGCCCCGGCCGACCTTGTGACTGATAAAATCCTGTAACTATTGCTGGCCAACGGGTTGATTTATAGTGCGCCAATCATCAATTTCCAAACTTAATCATTTTTAAATTAGCGTGCTAGCCCCTATTGTTACATACTAAGTTTTGAAATAGCCGCTATACTATTGATATGTATAATCTTCTACCCTAAAGCTTTTGACAGGCCCATCCAAAATTTTTGTGAAAAGTTTTGCCGCAAGTGGCAAAAGATATTGTTATTTTTAAGTATTTTTCTGTTTTAACTTATTGCGACCATATGTATAATGCCCGCAAAAGGGGAGCCGCTTAATGGGTGGTTTTTTTCGCCAGTACTCGTGGATTATAGATCTTATAGGTGTGCTGCTTTGCTCGTTTTTTTTGGCCAGGATCACCAGCGTCTATGTAGGCAAAAGCCTTGAGGTCAAGAAGTCGATAGGGGTTTTAACCGTTGCTGACGCCCCTCCTGTCCAAAGCGAGCGCAGGCCGCTCTCGGATTATAGCGTGATAGTAGAGCGCAATATGTTTGACCCTTCGGAGAGGGCACCGGACGCGCCTGTAGAGAGGGAGTCTAAAAGTGATAGCGACGAAAGTTATATTTCAGGACAGGCTGTTCCCACCAGCCTCGGGATCAAAGTGATAGGAGTTCTGGTCGTGGGTGCCGGGCGCGACAAGAGGTCCACCGCCACTATCACGGGCGGGACCGGGAAGGGAGGCTCGACTTTCAACGTCTATGCCGTAGGGGATGAGGAGAGCTTCGCCCCGAACACGAAGCTCGTCCTGGTTCAGCCGGACCGGATCGAATTTTTAAACGGCGAACGCCTAGAATATGCGGAGGTGATGGCTGACGGGGGGCCGAGCATATTCGGTGCTCCGGCAGATGCGCTTGCCTCTGCCGCTCCGGCTGACAAGGGTGAGAAAAAAGATCTTACCGTCGTTCAGGAGGGGGGGAAGTTTGCGGTGGATCAGCGCGAGGTAGAGAATGCCCTTCAGAATCTTGATAAGCTCTACACGGACATAAGAGCGGTGCCGAATTTTTCGGGAAACAGAGTTTCGGGGATGAAGATTTTGTCGGTGAAGAATGGTTCCCTATTTGCTAAGCTCGGCCTCAGGAGAGGGGATGTCCTTCAAAAAATCAATGGCCTCGAACTGGATATCAAAAGGGGTTTTGAAATTTTTAATCAGCTCAAGGATCAAAAGAGCATAGCGCTGGACCTGATAAGGCAGGGCCAGCCCACCACACTTGAATATGAGATACGTTAAAAATACATTGGCGTTTTTACTCATTTTTACGCTTATCCTCTCTCCTGTGCTTTCCCTTGCGCAGGATGAAGAAGGGGGGCGCACGGTAAGGCTCCCTCAGGCGGGGGACGTGAGAACCGTTCCTCTGGAGCAGGATCCTGTCCCCGTCTCGCCCTCTGCTGAGGAGGATGATCTGGTCTATCTCAATGTCCAGGACCAGGACATAAAGGACATAATCAAACAGATCAGCAAGGCGACCGGAAAAAATTTCATCATCGACGACAAAATCAGGGGAAAGGTCACGATTCTCTCCGAGAGGAAGATGACCAAAGAGGAGGCGTATCAGGCCTTTCTTTCGGCCCTCGAGGTCGGCGGTTTTACTACAGTGACGGGGCCCGGGGGGATCATTAAGATAGTTGCGCTCAAGGATGCGATATCGTCGCCCATTCCGATCTACGTTGACAGCACGCCTGAGACCGACAGCTACGTGACCAGGCTTATCTCGCTTCAGAATATCAGCGCCCTTGATATGTCCAGCGCAATCAAGGATCTGATTTCGAAAAATGGAAATATGTTTGCCTATCCCTCTACCAACACCCTGGTGATTACGGATTCCGGAACTAACATCGATCGCCTCATGAAGATCATCAAGGAGCTCGATCAGGAGGGGCCACAGCAGGTTCTTGAAATCGTGCCGATAAATTATGCGGATGCTACGCAGGTCGCGGCGACTGTGTTGAATATTTTTGAGATAGAACAGCAGTCCTCCAGGGGGACGACAGCCAGACCGACAGCTACAACAAGGAGAGGGGCGACGACCGGTTCCCAATTGGAAGAGTTGAAAGAGGTTTCAAAAATCATAGCCGACGAACGCACAAATTCCATCATCGTCTATGCGAGCAAGAGGGCTATAGGAAAAGTCAGAGAGGTCATTGCCAAGCTGGATGTTCCCCTCGATATGGGGGAGGGGGGCAACATCCATGTGCATTACCTGAAATACGCCAACGCTATGGAGATGGCTGAAACCCTTTCTGCTATCACGTCGGGGGCGCGTTCGATGGGTACTGCAAAGGGGGCTGCAAAGGGTGATGGAAGCAAGGGTGCGGCCGGAACAGCCGTTGCGAGCTTTGGAGACGAAATAAAGATAGGTGCAGATGAAACTACCAACGCGCTTATAATTACCTCTTCGGCCAAAGACTATAAGAGACTGGTCGACGAGTTGATCTCCAAACTCGATGTCCCTAGGCGGCAGGTCTATCTCGAGTCCATAGTCATGGAATTGTCCGTTACGCGTGGTTCTACCGCCGGCGCTACCGGCTATGGCGGTGGAACGGCCGGCAGCCTGATCGGTTTCGGAGGTTCGAGTTTCAGCGGGATGAACCCCGCTCAGTTTTTTACACCCACCGGTCTTTTTTCGCAGCCTGGTTTGTTGGGCGGTCTTCTTTCAAGGGATACTATCACGATCGATATACCGAGCAGCGGCGGCGGTTCGCAGGAGCTCACCATCCCGGCTTTTGCCGCTTTTCTGAATTTTCTTCAGACTCAGTCGCAGGCCAATATCGTTTCGACGCCGAATATTCTCACCCTCGACAATCAGGAGGCGAGCATCGATGTCAGCAAGACCATCTATGCCAAAAAATCCACTACGATCGCCAATGCCGGAACCACGACTTTCGAGCCGACTCCATTGGAGGCCGGTTTGATGCTCAAGATCACTCCGCAGATCACCGAAGGGGATTCGGTGAGGCTCCAGATTCACCATAAACTTTCGAATTTTACCTCGGTCCCAAATCCTGACACCGGCGCCGCTGATACTACCAAAAGGGAAATTCAGACCACAGTCGTCGCCATGGATGGCCAGACCGTGGTGCTGGGCGGTTTGATGGAAGATATGGATACTTCCAACAGGAGCAAGATACCTCTGCTTGGCGATATTCCTATTCTCGGCTGGCTCTTTCAGTACAGGAGTAAACAGGGAAATAAAACGAATCTTCTTGTCTTCATAACTCCGTACGTCATTCGCGATCCTTCGGACTTCGCGGAAATTACCAAGAGAAAGATTCAGCAGCGCAATGATTTCGTTTCAAATAATTTTGGCAGAAGGCAGCAGAGGCAGATTAACGAATCGCTTGCCGCTCATAGGGCTGATTTGCTCGACTACGCTCCCAGACCAGCAGTTCCCGTTTCATCTTCAGGGCAGAACTATCAGCAGCCGGGGACTGCACCTCTGGCCGTTTCGCAGCCCGTGATAACCGTCGCACCGCTGGGCGCTGACGGCGCTCCGCAGATGCAGTATTTGGCTCCGCCTCCTCAGTTAGCGCCACAGCAAAGCACGGCGCCGGGGACGCCGAAGCTGAATCAAAAGGGGTCGCCTGATTTCGGTTATTGATCGATCGTTTAAAGGGGGATTGAACGGGGTATGGAGGAAAGAAGCCTAGGCGCAATTCTGCTGGAAACAAGCTCTCTCACTGAAGATCAGTTGGAGCAGGCCCTCGCCGTTCAGCGCGAGCGAGGGATCAAACTGGGTGACGCCCTCGTTCAGCTAAAATTTCTTCGCTCGGAGGATATACTTAAAGCGCTCTCGATCCAACTCGGTTTTCCATACGAAAATAAAATTGACGTGGAAGCGATAGCCACCGATCTGATCTCCAATCTTCCGATAAACTACGCCAAGCAAAATGAGGTCCTTCCGCTTCGCAAGGAAGGAAATCTGGTTCATGTGGCCATCGCTGATCCGACCAATTTTTTCGCGCTCGATGATCTCAGGATACTTTTTGGCTGTGATATAAAACCGGTTATCGCCAGCTCGTATGAGATAGTCAACGCGATCAACGCGGTTTACAATAAGGCCACGGGCTCTGGCGAAGATCAGATGAGCGAGCTCGACGAAGGGACCGAGATCGCCGACGATTTCAACGAGCCGGTCGATCTGCTTGATGCCGACGATGAGGCTCCCATCATCCGTCTTGTTAACTCACTGTTGTTTAGAGCCGTGAAGCAGAAGGCCAGCGATATTCACATAGAGCCATTTGAACGGGAACTTAAAATCAGGTTCAGGATCAACGGTATTTTGTACGACATAATGACTCCGCCAAAGCGCGCACAGAATTCCATTATCTCCCGCGTAAAGATTATGAGTCAGTTGAATATCGCCGAGAAGAGGATGCCGCAGGACGGTAGAATACGCATCAAAATCGCGGGAAAGGATATCGACATTCGCGTTTCCACTATTCCCACGGCGCACGGCGAGAGCGTGGTGATGAGGCTCCTCGATGCGAGCGCGATTCTGCTCGACGTGGAGTCCCTCGGTTTTTCCCGTGAAAATCTTGGAATATTCAAAAAGCTTCTAAGTTATCACAATGGGATCTTGCTCGTCACCGGCCCTACCGGTTCAGGAAAGACGACCACCCTGTATTCGGCTCTCTCCAGGCTCAATACGGGCGATGTGAAGATACTTACGGTTGAAGATCCCGTCGAGTATCAGCTGCATGGCGTGAATCAGATGCAAGTGAATCCGAAGATCGATCTGACCTTTGCTTCCGGGCTTCGCGCATTTCTCAGGCAGGATCCGGATATCATACTCGTCGGCGAGATTCGCGACCGTGAGACGGTTGAAGTCGCCATCCAGGCATCGCTGACGGGTCACTTGGTTCTCTCAACGCTTCATACGAACGATGCGCCAAGCTCGATAACGAGGCTTGTTGAGATGGGGGTCGAGCCGTTTTTGGTCGCATCGTCCGTTCTCGGAATCGCTGCGCAGAGGCTGGTGCGTACGGTTTGCAGGGACTGCGCCAGAAAGTACGTTCCCGACGAAGAGGAACTCGCTCAGATCGGACTGAAGCTAGAAGATCTGAAGGGCCGCCAGATATTCAAGCCCGTCGGCTGCCCTGTCTGCATGGAGACCGGGTACTCGGGACGAATGGCCATACATGAGATCATGATGGTTACCGACAATGTGAGGGCTGAGCTGATGAAGGGGTCCGATGCTGCGACGATAAAAAACGTGGCCGTTGCCCAGGGAATGAAAACTCTTCGCCAGGATGCCGCGCAGAAGGTTCTTCTCGGCATGACGTCGATAGCCGAGGTTATGAGAGTGACGCAGGAAGACAGCGTTTAGAAAGGGATGTAGCGGATGCCTGTTTTTCAATATGTAGGAATAGATTCGAAAGGCAAGCGCGCCGCCGGGACGGTGGATGCGGAAAATGAACGTGCGGCCAGAGTCAAGTTGCGCCGAATGAATATATTTCCGACCTCTCTTGGCATAGAAGGGGCGATGAAGCAAAAGGTCGGCCTCGGGATGCAGATCGATTTTTCGAAATACTTTCAGAGGATCAAGGTCCAGGAGGTCGCTGTTATGACCAGACAGCTAGCCACCCTCTTAGATGCGAATATCCCGCTTGTCGACGCCCTGACCGCCTTGGTGGATCAGGTTGAAAATCCGAAGCTGCGCAGCATACTTGCCCGCGTCAAGGACAAGGTCATAGAGGGCAGCAAATTGTCCGATGCTTTAAAGGGATATCCAAAGGTATTTGGGGACCTCTATGTCAACATGATAAACGCCGGAGAGAACAGCGGTACTCTAGATGTAGTTCTCCAGAGGCTTGCCGATTTTACCGAAGGACAGGCTAAGTTGCGCAGCAAGGTCATCGGGGCTATGATATATCCAGTCATCATGTCGGTGGTCGGATTGCTGCTCATGATAGCCCTTCTGGTTGTCGTTGTTCCGAAGGTGACCGCTATATTTGAGGATACAGGTGCGACGCTTCCTCTTCCCACGAAGATTTTGATGGGAGTCAGCGGCGCCATTTCAAATTATTGGTACATCTTTGCGATTGGAGTCCCCCTGCTTGTATACGGAGTGAAAAAGTATCTGAAAACTCCTGCCGGCATAGCTCTGTGGGATCGCAAAGCCTTAACGGTTCCGCTTTTTGGCAAGCTCAACAGGATGATCATAATCGCAAGATTTTCGCGCACGCTTGCAACGCTTCTTGCCAGCGGAGTTCCTCTTCTTGTTTCTATGGACATAGTTCGAAATATAGTTACAAATACCAGGCTTCGCGATGTGATAGAGCAGACGCGCGACAGCGTAAGGGAAGGACAGAGTGTCGCTGACCCTCTCAAGAGGAGCAAGGAATTTCCGCCGCTTGTGACACACATGATAGCGATCGGTGAAAAGACGGGCGAACTTGAGAGCATGCTTGAAAGGGTGGCGGATACTTTCGATTCGGAGGTCGATAACACTTTAGCAACGCTTACTACGCTTCTCGAGCCTCTCATGATAATAGTTATGGCAGCGGTGGTCTCTTTTATAGTGCTGTCGATATTGCTACCGATCATGAAGCTCAATCAGCTGGGATAAAATACAGTCATTAAACTTTACACAAGGAGGGGTGAAATGAGGAAGTTTTGGGGTGATGTGAGAGGTATGACGCTTATCGAGATCATGGTCGTTATCACGATCCTTGGTCTTATCGCTACAGTCGTTACTGTCAACGTGATGGATAGCCTTGATGAGGCAAAGCAGAAGACTGCGATGTCGCAGATAAAGGTTTTTGAAGAGGCTCTGGAACACTTCAGAAGGGATAACGGGTATTATCCTTCCACCGAGCAGGGGCTTGCCGCCCTCGTTGAGCGACCCACCATAGGAAGGCTTCCCAAGAGATATCCCCCTAACGGCTATCTCAAAGGGGGAAGGCTTCCTCAGGATCCATTCGGGTGCGACTATCAGTACTTTCAGCCAGGCCAACAGGGACATCCCTATGAGATTTATTCTCTTGGCGCCGACTGCCAGGAAGGCGGGGAAGGGGCTGATGCCGATATAAGCTCTTCTGATGCCATGAACTGATATTTTTAAAAAATCTAGGCCGGCCCGGTCGGAACTTCCGGTCCGGGTCGGCCATTTTTAAATTCATTCGAGATGAAAAAAATCATACGCAGACATTCCGGATTCACTCTCTTTGAGATCATCGTCGCTTTGGCGGTTCTTGGTCTAATACTTGGTATCGTAATGGGTAATATGGACGACATGCTCGATCTCAACATGAAGAAGGCGACTGCCAAGATGGGCTCCACAATAAGATATATCTATAACAAATCGGCCACTGAGGGCATATACGTGAAGCTTGTTCTGGATATCTCAGAGAACGCTTACTGGGTGGAGGCGACCTCCGATCCGGTCACGATAATCAAGGAGGATGAAAGCTCCTCTTCTCGCCCTTATGCAAAGAAGGATTCCAAAAAGGAAGAGGAAAAAGCGGGATCTCAGAAAACCGCCGAAGTTAATCCCCTTGTGCCTGGGGCTGAAAACATTCCTCCTGTGGAAAGAAAGGAACCGGTTTTTACCCAGGTAGATTCTTATCTTCTCAAGCCGAGCAAACTTCCTGATGGAATTTTCTTCAAGGATATCTACGTCGAACACAGAAATTTCCCAATGGATTCCGGTCAGGCGGAGATTTATTTTTTCCCAAACGGCTATGTTCAGAGCGCCATAATAAATTTTCGCGACGAGGATGACGAGTTGATTTATTCGCTAAAGACAAGTCCCATAAGCGGGCGGGTCAGCATAGAAGATTCCTACAGGTCATTGGAGGAATGATGCTCGACGGTCCCTCAAAAAAATCCCACGGTTTTACTCTGCTCGAGGTGATGGTCGCCATGGCGATACTGGCGGTATCCCTTTTGGCATTGATGGATTTTTCCGGGAATACGCTGATAACGAGTGGTCGCGCCGAGAGGATGACGGTTGCCACCATGCTGGCAAGGCAGAAGATGGTTGAGATCGAAGTTGAACTCCACAAGGGTATACAGATGAATGAGTTTCCCGATGAGAAAAGTGAAGAGGGAAAATTCGACGAGCCCTATGAAGACTATTCTTGGGAGATGGAAGTCAAAAAAGTTGAGCTGCCAGCTCCCATGACCGGCGAAGAGGGCGGTTTTCAGCAGATGATCGGCCAGCAATTGACGAAAGAAATATCCAAAACCGTGAGGGAGTTGAAACTGAAGATCAAGTGGTTGGAGCTTGGTGAAGAACAATCAGTAGATGTGGTTACCCATATAGTCAAACTTTGAGGTTTGTCGGAACAATGAAAAATATTTTGCAAAAAGGATTCACGTTGTTGGAAGTCCTCATCGCCGTGGCGATACTGGGGGTCATCATGACCCTGATATGGTCGTCTTCCTCCCAAAGTTTCAGGGCTAAAGAGCGCACCGAGCTTAGGGACTCGGTCTTTCAAAATGGCCGGGTAGTGCTGCGCAAGATATCCGACGACCTCGCAGTGGCCTTTCTCAGCAAGAAAGTTGCAGGTGAGGGGGCAGGGTCAGAACAGGCGGCGTTCACCTCCGGCGCCAAAACTTTTTTCATAGGGGATGACCAGGGTGCTCAGGATTTACTTAAGTTTACATCCCTTTCGCACATGCGGCTATACAAACAGGCCAAGGAATGCGATCAGGTCAAAATTTCTTACGAGGTGGTTCCATCCGATGAACCCGGGGTCTACAATCTCATCCGGCGTGCCGATCCGTGGCTGGATAACACCACCGATGTAAAGGGGAAGCCACTCGTTCTTGTCGAGGGAATAAGGGAATTCAACCTCGAGTACTACCATCCTGCCAAACGCGAGTGGATGAAGACATGGAACAGCGAGATGGTGGATTGGAGTATGAAGTTGCCCATGGCTGTGAGGATCGGGATTGCGTTTCCGGATCCGGACGATGATGGGGCAGAAATTACACTTTCAACCGCTGTCATGCTGGCTTTGTGGGAGAACCCGATAGGGCTTTGAATGTCAGGACCATGCTGATGAAAAGAGTGTTTAACAAAAAAGGTGTAGCTCTCATGCTGGTTTTATCGGCCATCGTGGTTCTTTCCACCGTTCTGGTTGAATTCGCGTACAACACGAATGTTAACTACAACCTTGCTATGAACGAGAGAGACAGGCTTCAATCGTATTACCTCGCCAAGTCCGCATACAGCTTCATGCTGCTGGAACTAAAGTTCGACAGGATGTTTCGCCAGATCGTGCAGAGTCAGAACCTCTCTCAATATCTTGGGGGAGCCGCTAATATGCCGCTCTGTCAGCAGTTTCCTCTTTCGACGGGATTGATACGAGCCGTCTTCACAGGTGGCGGTTTGGAGGGGCTCATGGGCGGGGCGGGTGGTGAAGAGGATGAAGGGGAAGGCGGAGAGGAATCTCAGATCGAGGATAAGATAGAGCGCCTTCAGCGCAGCGCCTCGGTATCCGCAGAAAAAATGGCCTCTGAATTTCTCGAATTCGAGGGTGACTTCGACGGCGAATGCATCGACGAGGGGACAAAAATCAATTTGAATGGATTTGTGGGGCTGAGCAAGACATCTGCAGGGGATGGCAAACCCAGTCCATTCGACGAATACAAACAGTATCTCTATAAATTTCTTTCAGATAAAAAATATGAAGCCCTCTTTGAGGACTCTGGGGTGCAGATTTCGCAGATAGTGGACAACATAGGTGACTGGATTGATACGGATGGTGAGATAAATGAGATAAGCGGTCGCATCGGCGGAGCGGAACGATCGATTTACGACAGACTCGGAGTTCCATATCAACCCAGAAACTCAAAATTGATAACGCTACTGGAGGCTTATCTGATCGACGGCGTTACGGATCTATGGTTTCCGGAGCTGCAGGAAAATTTTACCATCTATGGCGATGGTAAGATAAATCCATGCACCGCGCCCAGGGAAATCGTTGAAAGTCTGATCGTGAGATACATATCCTCTACGCCGGATCTTCCCCCCGTGAGAACAGGCGACGTTGATGAGATGAATCGTCTCTACGATTCCATCAACACCGCCTGCGCGGATAGCGGGATAGGTGATCAGGCCGTATCGAAAATAGCCGATGCCTTGGACAAGGCTATTCGCGGTACGACCGATGAAGATCAGGGGACCGGGCAGACCGGAATGCGGGGAGGTTCCACCTTCGCCAGCTACCTCACTTCAAGCAGCAGGTTCTTCACGTTAAAACTGGCTGGGCAGGCTGGAGATACCACGGTTAGAATAAAGGCCGTTCTTGATGTTGAGAATCAGGACCCCAAAAAATGGAAGATCCTGTACTGGAGGATCTATTAGCGATATTAACCAGTTTGATATGACAGTTCGGCTGTGCTATTCTCGCAGGGAAATTAAAGGCGGATAATGCTATGCCACAGAGGGTTATAGGAATCGATATCGGGAGTTATTCCGTAAAAGTGGCCGTCATAGAGCGGGGCTTTAAGAGTTTTTCATTTGTGGAATTTTATGAACGCCCCGTTCAATACAATGAACTCCTGACCCCTGACGAATCGAGGGCCATCGCTCTGCAGGGATTGATAGATGATTTTAACATCGCTTGGGAGGTGGCGGCCGTTGGTTTCCCAGCCCAGAAGGTGACCTCAAGGCTTCTTACCTTTCCATTTAGCAGTTCGAAAAAAATAGATGAGGCGATCTCTTTTGAGGTAGAGAGCTTTATCCCATTCGATATTGAGAAGGTGACTCTGGACTATGCGGTTCTGTGGCAGGAGAAAAATACATCCAGGATCATGGCGGTTTATGTTCAAAAGCTCGACCTCGCCAAAGAACTTTCGACCCTGGAATCTGTCAGCATAGACCCGAGATACGTCTGCGTGGAAGGGATAGATTTTGTCAATCTGGTCAACTTGGGGATGGTTCCACCTGAGGGGGCCTATGCCATACTGGATATCGGCCACGAGAAGAGTACCGTTACCATCTGCCACGGGAGAAATCTCGGTTACATCAGGGCCATATCCATTGCAGGAAAAACGATAACGCAGGCGATAGCTAAGCAGCTCAACGTACCCTACGACGAGGCCGAGCGTCTGAAAATAGAGATGGGGCAGATCCCCCTAGTTGACGATGAGGTCATGGATGACATTTCAAAGGGTGTTGTCACAGCCATCCGTGGAGTTCTAGATGAATTCCTGCTGCATCTAAGGCAGACTCTTTTTACATTCAGGGAGATGGAGGATGTTCCTGTAGAAGGCATCTATCTTTCAGGAGGGTCTTCAAGATTGCCGGGGCTTGACAGATATCTATCCGATGTCATGAAGATGAACGTCACTTATCTCAACTGCCTCGATTTTCACTTCTCCAAAATAGATAGAGGAGAGGCTCACCGCCATGTCATATCACAGGCACTGGCCCTCGCCCTTAAGGGGGTTGCCGGGAGCGGCCCTGATGTGAACCTTCGCAAGGGGGAGTTTGCTTTCAAGGGGGATGTTGAAAAGTTGGGCGGGAGCGTTCGCAAAGTTGCGATCGTGGCCGGTGCAATTATTTTTCTCGCTCTTGTAAATTTCAGCGCAAAATATTATTCGGTGAAAAGACAAGTCGACAAACTTCGCGATGATGTTACTACGATAGTCAAACAGGCGATGCCGGACACGCCGGTTCGGGCCTTGGGAACTCCGAAAGCGGCGCTTTCCCTCATAAAGTCAAAACAAGCGGAGGTCGATGAGAGAATCGCCCAGCTCAATTCGATGGTTGGCGCTTCACCGCTCAATATCATGAAGGATATCTCTGAGGCTCTTCCTCCGAGGGATCAGCTGAAGATAGAGGTGGTGGATCTCAGCATAGGCGAGGGAAGAGTTACGCTCTCTGGCGTAGTCGATGATTTCAAGACTGTCGATGTAGTGAAACAGACATTCGACAAGTCCAGCAAATTTGCAAATGTCAGCACGGGAAATGTCAGCAAGGGAGTAAAGGGAGAGGTTAAATTCAAACTTTCGATGGACCTTGCCGCTTCCGTAAAACAGGGGAGTTGATCCGTGGCGCTACGACTCGGGAGATTCACCATAGAGAAATTTAGGTTGGACAGCCTCTACAGCGTCTATCTGGGGATGAATCCGCGCGAGCAGACCTTCGCTATGGCCGCTGCCGCGGTTGTGGTCATTCTCGTCTTGGTCCTTCCTGTTACAGTCGCTTCCAGCAGGATAGCGAGCCTGGAGCGGGAGGCCGACAAGGGCAGAACTCAGCTGCGTGAAGTCATGCGCGCGCTTGAGAATTACGATCAAAATGCCGCCAAGCTCAAGCAGATGAGGGTCTCAATCGGCGGAGGATTCGATTCTTCGATTTCAACGACCTTGGAAACTCTTGCCGAGCAAAACGGCCTGAAAGACCGCATAGATTCTTTGAAGGAGAGGGCTGCTGCGCCCTCCGAAGTTTTTGATGAAGCCTCAGTTGACGTGAGGCTACGCAAGGTCACCCTCAATGAGCTTATCAATTACTTGCACGCCATAGAGAACAATCCCAGTACTACGCTGAATCTCAAATCGCTTTCAGTTAAGACCAGGTTTGATAACAAGCAGGAACTCGATGTCTCTTTCACCGTGTCAACATACAGACTGCTCGAGGGGGCTGCGGAGAACCTCTGATGAACAAAATGTTTAAATATGCTCTTTACATTTCGCTGTTTTTTGTGAGCTTTGTGATTTTTTTGTATTGGAGCCTGCCTTATTCGATACTCAAGGACAGGATAGTCGCTGCGATAGAGCAGCAGCTTTCAAATAAATATGAAATAGTCGTAGAAGATTTTTCGCCCTACTGGTTTACCGGAATAGATGTGAGGGGTTTGAAGGTAAAGTCTCTTGACGAAGGTGGCGCCGAGCTCTTAAAGGTGAATAGGGCGAAGGGGCGGGCCTCTCTTACCTCGCTGATTTTTGGAAGCCCCAAAATATCCTTTGACCTCGACATAGGTCGCGGGGAGATTTCGGGAAGCGCAGTACAGAGCGCCGACGAGATTTTGCTCAACATGTCGCTCGATGATGTCGATCTTAAAAATTTCGATGTTGTCGGCGCTTCTACGAAGATGCCCATATCCAGCCAGATAGACGGCAGGGTCGATTTGAAAATAGACAGGCAGAGGCCAATCCGTTCGGAGGGGAAGCTGGAACTCCATTTGGATGACATAAAAATTGCAGCCACCAATGCGAAGCTCGGGGAACTTGAGATGCCGCTTCCCGACCTGGTTATTTCAAAAGGCAGAGGCTCCCTGTTAAAGCTCGAAATAGGCAAAGGAACTGTAACCGTTTTATCTTTTAAACTGTCCGGAGGGGATCTGGAGCTCGACATCACAGGGAAAATATTTCTTTCCAATGATATTGCAAATTACCGTTTTAATCTCAATGGAACCTTTAAGGCTTCTGAGACCCTGGAAAAGGCGCTCCCATTCCTCTTCATAGTCGAAAAACAGAAGGGTGAAGATGGAAGATATCCTCTTTCGATAACTGGAAGACTTGCGCGTCCTCTTATAAAGATAGGGACGTTCACTCTGCCGATTTAATAACCTCATCATTTTCCGCTTCGGCAGTTTGTTTTTTTGATTCAGCAGGTTTTTCTTCGAATACGACTTCTCCCGGTTTGATATATCCGAGCTCGTTTCTTATCACCATTTCGAGTTTTTTTGGATCGGAGAGAATTTCTTTCTGTTTGGCGATGTGATCTATCTCTTCGTTTATCTTCTTCTGCTCGAGCGAAAGCTTCGATTTCATTTCCATGAGCTCTTTCAGCTGATAGAGCCCCTGGTCTCCAAATGCCAGAAACCAGAAGAAAAAGGATGATATAAGTATTACGGCGAGCCTGGTCGGAGTTACCAGCGAGAGAAACCCTTCGGCTGTTTTTCTGAGGAACGCTTTCATGGTGCTAGAAGAGAGGCTTTTGTTTGGAGTCTCCAAATGGCAGCCCTAAGTGGTCGTAAGCAAGCTTAGTCGCCGTTCTCCCCCGCGGAGTTCTGTTGAGGTAGCCACACTGTATCAGATATGGCTCGTAGACATCCTCGATGGTATCCTTCTCCTCGTTGATCGCAGAAGATATTGTGTCTATCCCAACCGGTCCGCCTGAAAATTTTTCGATGATAGTCTTCAGGATTCTTCTGTCCATATCGTCGAATCCCTTTTCGTCGACATCCAACATCTGGAGTGCGTCCGATGCCACGGAGAGATCGATGTAGCCGTGAGCTTTTATCTGGGCAAAGTCGCGGACTCTTCGCAGGAGTCTGTTTGCGATTCTGGGTGTGCCGCGGGACCTCTTGGCTATTTCGAAAGCGCCGTAGGGATCTATCTCGACTCCCAGTATCTTCGCCGATCGTACCACTATGTACTGTAGGTCCTGCGGGGGATAGAAATCCAGGTGGGCGCTTACGCCAAAACGATCCCGAAGCGGGGAGGTTAGAAGCCCGGAGCGAGTGGTTGCCCCAACGAGTGTGAATCTCGGCAAGTCCAACTTGATGGTCTTTGCTGATGGACCCTGTCCGACCAGGATGTCCAACTTGAAATCCTCCATAGCCGGGTATAGCACCTCTTCGACGACATTGTTGAGGCGGTGAATTTCATCAATGAACAAAACATCGTGATCTTTCAGGTTTGTCAGTATGGCGGCGAGATCTCCCGTTCTCTCTATCACGGGTCCGGAAGTCGTGGTGATATCGACTCCGAGCTCATTTGCGATGATATTTGCCATCGTCGTCTTTCCAAGCCCGGGAGGGCCTGAGAAAAGGACATGGTCGAGATGTTCTCCTCGTTTCTTGGCGGCCTCTATGAAAAGCGAAAGGCGGTCCTTGAGTTTTTGCTGTCCAATGTATTCTGTGAGATTATGCGGCCGAAGGCTGAGATCTGTTTTTTTATCTTCTTCGAAGATATCGATCGCGCTTAAAATATTTTCTCCTCTTTCCTTCATACGCGGTTTAACTCCTGGAGCGCCTTTCTTATGGCATCTTCGATGCGCATCTTGTCGATGTCGGCGATGGCGAAAATTACGCGCTCCGCTTCAGGCCTCCTGTAGCCGAGATTCACCAATGCCGATATGGCATCCTCCTTTATGCTTGAGGGATGTTCACCGGCAGCGCTTGATACGCTGGCCAGATCTTTGCCGATGCGATCTCTAAGTTCGATAACTATCCGCGCGGCAGTTTTTTTACCTATGCCGGGTATGGATGATAGCCTGGCGCTGTCGCCTGATTCTATAGCTCTGGTAAGGGCGTGAGGGGGAAGGCCGGAAAGTATGGACATAGCAAGCTTGGGGCCTATTCCCGATATTGAAATCAACCTCTGGAAAATAAGTTTTTCATCGCTGGTAAAAAATCCAAAGAGCTGGAGCTGGTCCTCTCTCACATATGTATGTATTGCGAGCGATACTTTTTCATTTATCTCGGGAAGGGTGCTGTAGGTCGAAAGCGATGTGTGAACATTGTAGCCGACCCCTCCGACATCCACCGTGCAGTGGTTCGGACTCTTTTGGACGAGAATTCCTGTTAGCATGGATATCATCTTTTAACGGTCCCCTTTTTTAGGGCGCTTTTGAGTTTACTGTTATAGCTCTCCGCATTACAGTGGCATATGGCTACAGCGAGGGCGTCGGAGGCATCTTCGAATGCCACTTCTGGGAGTGATAACATTACTTTCACCATCCGCTGAATTTGATCCTTGGTTGCATTGCCGGTTCCAACGACCGCCTGTTTAACCTCTCGGGGCGAATATTCTGTGACTTCGACTCCGGCTATCGAAGCCGCCAGCATCGCTGTCCCTCTGGCGTGCCCCAGAATCAGCGAGCTTTTAACATTTTTCGCGACGAAGATGTTTTCTATCGCGACGGCATCGGGTCTATGATCCTCTATCAGTTTTTGCAGACCCCGATAAATTTGCTTAAGCCTCTCTGCAAAGGGGAGTGAGGGGGATGGCGAAATCCCGCCGTTGTCTACATGATGAACTTTGCCTTGAGATATTTCCACTATGCCATATCCAGTTGTCCTGCTTCCCGGATCTATCCCTAGGACGCGCATCGGCATTCTCTCTGGTTATGCGAATTGTTCCATCGTCTCCGCATCTATATCGAAATTGGCGTACACGTTTTGGACATCATCATGGTCTTCGAGATCATCCATGAGCTTCAGCATCTTTTCCGCATCGCCGCCTTCCAGTTTGACAGTGTTCTGCGGAATCATGCTGATTTCCGCTTCTATAAATGCGAGGTTTTTGGAGGTGCAGGCCGCTTTGACTTTGTCGAAGACTGAAGGGGAGGTGATCACGGTAAGCGTGTTTTCATCATCTTTTATGTCCTCGGCGCCGGCTTCAAGGGCAGTCTCCATCAGAGCTTCCTCGCCTACCGACATATCAAAGGTGAGCACTCCCTGTTTGTTGAACATCCAACCCACGCATCCAGCCTCGCCGAGATTTCCACCCCGCTTCGAAAATATGTGCCTGAGCTCCGCGACCGTCCTGTTTCTGTTGTCGGTCATCGTTTCAACAAGTACGGCGACTCCGCCTGGGCCATAACCTTCAAAGGTGACTTCCTCATAGCTGACGCCTTCGAGTTCACCAGTACCTCGTTTGATTGCCCTTGTAATGTTATCGTTGGGCATATTGGCAGTACGCGCCTTGTCGAGTACCGTGCGAAGCCTTGGGTTGCTATTTGGATCACCGCCCCCGACCCGTGCGGCGACAGAGATTTCTTTAATGAGCTTTGAGAAGATTTTGCCTCTTTTCGCATCGGCAGCCCCTTTTTTATGTTTGATTGTAGACCATTTATTGTGACCTGACATACAACTCCCCCTGTGGATAGCAGAAACTATGTCCTTGAGTCCGCGCGAACATATCAAAAGTCCCTCTTAAATGTAAAGCAGAATAGGCTTTGCAAGGGGGGCAGCCGGTCAGAGCATATAACTGTTGAAGTCCTCAACGTTTATAGCCGCTCGGCGCGCCTCATCGTGATCCACAATTCCGGCTTTTACAAGTTTGGCCAGCGATTGATCCATCATCACCATGTCACTGTGCTGTTGTCCCATCTGCATCTGTGCTGCGATCTGGTGGGTTTTCCCTTCTCTGATGAGATTTCTTATTCCTGAGTTCGGCAACAGAATTTCCATGGCCAAGGTTCTCCCCCCGCCGATTTTGGGTAGAAGCTGCTGTGAGACGACGCCTTCGAGCATGAATGAAAGCTGAGTTCTTACCTGGTTCTGGTGGTGCGGCGGGAAAACATCGATGATCCTGTCCACCGATTGAACGGCGGAATTGGTGTGCAGCGTCGCAAAGACCAAGTGGCCGGTTTCAGCGACCGTTATGGCGCTCTGAATGGTTTCCAAATCGCGCATCTCGCCGATCAAAACTACATCGGGGTCCTGCCTCAGTATGTATCGCAAGGCTTGGCTGAAGCCGTGGGCATCGCGTCCTATTTCCCTCTGATTGATAAGGGACTTTTTCTGCGTGAATAGGTATTCGATCGGATCCTCTATGGTTATTATATGTTCATGGCTGTTTTGATTTATCTGTTCAAGCATAGAGGCCAGTGTCGTGGATTTTCCGCTTCCAGTCTGACCGGTTACGAGCACCAGCCCTCTCGGCTTGTTTATCAGATTCAGCACAGAGGCGGGAATGCCGAGGGTATCTGGGGTGGGAATTTGGAGCGGTATCGGCCTGAAGGCTGCGCAGACGGTATCGAGCGCCCAGAATATGTTCGCCCTGAACCTGGAGTGCCCCTCTATTTGAAACGATAGATCTATCGATCTCTCGGTTTCGAAATGCATGACCTGTTCCTGGTTCAGGCATTCATAACAAAGCTCCTTCGCCTGTTCCGGAGATAGCGGAGAGTCGCCGATCGGTGTCAGCTTTCCGTCTATCCTCACCTGAGGCGGGAGGCCGGTGTTTATGTGGAGGTCGCTGCCTTTTTTTTCTATGGTGTGGATAAGAAGGTCTCTTAATGTTAATGTCATCGTCATTTCCCCCTGTTGTTTTCGGGTACAATATCAGAATCGCCGATATCTTTCATATCTTTTTTTACTTTGATCTCGCCTATGCGTTTCATCTCTTCTACCAGAGGATGTTCCGGAATCCAGAGGCGTTCTATTTTCTCACGATATTCAGGCTTGTCTTTCAGATATACGAACCCATGGCTTGTCGCATAGACCAGCTTCCAATCCGGCCTCGTCGATATGTAGCGGTGCATGTGTCGCATGCTCCAAGCCTGATAGGCGTTGAATACCATATAGTCGATACCATATTTTTTGAGCAGAGCCTCTAGGTTTCTGGGGTTTTGGATGATGTCCATGTATTCGAGATAGAACTCATCTCCGTAGACAGGAGTCCTTCCATCTATGAATACCAATTCTTTCGGCCATCGCCGGAAGATGAGATATCCTCCCAGGCCCATCTCGTTGAACATCCTGCCATGTATCCCCTCGCGTTCCAAAAAGTCGGCTGTTCCGGAAGGAAAGTTGCTGACGATCCCTAGACCCAGTTCTCCGGCTGTTCCTCCGCGTATTGTCGCTGGGATGCCGTCGCGAACGGCTATGAGTGAAATTACCGAAACTATCAGGACGCTTCCCCATCTTCTCAGGTTTTCAGCCCCGGCGGTGACCCTGAATTTGCCGGCTAGCGTCCTAAAGTTGAGGAATATTATGGGGGTCATCATTATTGCGTAGTCAGCGGTAAACCTTCTTCCCTTGAGCACCATCATAGATGCGATCACCCATATTCCGAGGTGTGAAAGGCGGGCGCTTCTTCTGTTGACTACGAATGATAAGGGTGTGAGCAGGAGCAGTATTCGGAATAATATCTGAGAAAATACGCCGTCTAGCCTTGGATCGAGTACGGGAATCCATTCCTGAGTGAACGAGAGTATCGCTTTCATTTGAAAGTGGGATGTCGAAAATGTGTATGTCTCTGTGCCGAACGGGTTGATGATCGCAGCGACCGTGCTGGTGATCCCGACTAGCCACAACTTGCGGATGATGTCAGGAGAGGAGGGTGATTGGGCTCCCCATTTCGTCTTGATGGCGATCAGACGCTGCAAGCTTTCCCCTGCGGCGAAGGCCAGTATGAGGGATGGTCCTATCATTCCTCCTGCGTGTACATTGACCCAGAGGATGGTTAAGAATGGAAGTTCAAAAAGAGAGCCCTTGTCTTTTGTTACGTACGAATGAAGACGGAAAAGGAAATAAGCGGTTAGCATTAGTCCTATAAGAAATGGGCGCATCATCACCCTGTCGGCCACCGATAGCGTTGTCAGTGCTGTGCCGAACATCGCTGCGATCTTCGATTCAGTAGTCCGGAGAAATGTCGAGTACAGGAATATCGACATCGCCGCTACTATGCCGAACTGCAGAAGTGTTAGGGAGGAAAGTCCTATCTTAGAATAGAGCAGCCACGCCATGACCTGAAAGAGCCATTCATGGTTTACCCATGGATTTCCCATGGCCGTGTAGGAAAATATATCATTTAAGGGGATCTGCCTCGTGCTGAAAATTATCTCGCCGGTTTTGAGGTGCCACCATATGTCGTAGCCGGAGATCTTGGTAAATCCTGCGGCCACAATTAGCCCGAGGAGGGCCATGAACAAGATCATTCCGGAAGGGGCTCTTTCTTTGAAGTATGACATAGCGACCTGTATATCAGAGTCCTAAATAAAAGGATAGTCCGCTGCGCAGGGCTTCAATAAGTTGACCTTGCCTATATCTGTTTGGTAATATGCCGCCCGTTTCGTGGGGGCTCCATGTCAAAGAATACCTTTAAAATTCTTGATAACCTTGGGCAGGAGCTCGTTGAGGCCGGCCTGATAAGCGCCGATCAGCTGGCCGTCGTTCAGGAGACTCAAAAAACCTTGGCGGAAACCTCGGTCACATACTTATTCGCAAGGGTTTTCTCGACCGCGAACAGATATTTGAATTTTTGAGCAAACGCCTCAACATTCCCTTTGTCGCCCTCGGTGACTATACGATCGATTCCGATGCGGTGAAGCTCGTTCCGATGAGCCTTGCCAAGAAATATCATTTCATGCCGATGTTCAAAATAGAGGATACGCTAACCATCGCTATGGCCGATCCCCTCGATGTCTTTGCGCTCGATGACGTCAGGGCGGCGCTCAACTGCCGCATTCAGCCGATGCTTGCAGCTCAGGATGAGATCGATCAACTCATAGCTGAGAATTATCGGGCTATGGATGGAACCGGCGAGGGGAAGGATGAAATTGAAATAATTCAATACGGTTCCGAGTCCGTTGAAGACATGGCCGAGCAGCTCAAGGAAATGGCGTCGGGTTCTCAGGTGATAGCCGAGGTCAACAGGCTTTTGGCGACCGCGGCGAAGGAAGGGGCCAGCGACATCCATATCGAGCCAGCGGAGAAAACACTTAAAATCAGGAACAGAGTTGACGGCGTTCTTGAGGAGAGGCTCATTCTTAAAAAACAGCTTCACCTTCCGATAATCACCAGAATCAAGATCATAGGTGGAATGGATATCGCCGAGAGGCGCATTCCACAGGATGGAAGAGTGAGAGCGAGGATGAGCGGCAAAAACCTCGACATGAGGGTGTCTACTTATCCTACGATGTACGGTGAGAAAGTTGTGATCAGGCTGCTTACGAAGGAACAATCGCTGGGAGTGGACTCTCTGGGTTTTGACGACCTGCAGAAACAGACCTTCGAAAATATAATATCCCGCCCTTACGGAATCTTCCTCGTGACAGGCCCCACCGGATCAGGAAAGACCACGACTCTCTATGCGGCTCTTCAGCGTCTTAATTCACAGGACAGAAATATAGTCTCCATCGAAGATCCGATAGAAAATGAAATCCCGGGGGTCAATCAGGCGCAGGTAAATGTGAAAGCCGGCATGACATTCGGTTCTGCGATGAAATCTATTTTGAGGCAGGACCCGGACATAATAATGTTGGGCGAGGTTAGGGATCAGGAGACGGCCGATATGGCTGTTCGAGCTGCAATCACCGGGCATCTCGTTTTTTCGACCATCCATACGAATACCGCTTTGGGCGCCGTTTCAAGGCTTGAGGATCTCGGCGTTGAAAAATTTATGATAGCATCGGCTCTAGTCGGGGTTATGTCTCAGAGGCTCGTCAGAAAAATATGTTCCAAGTGCAAGTCTCCGGTTGAGCCCGATCCGGTGAAGATGTCTGCACTTTCAATTCCCGATGGTACGAAATTATTCAGAGGGCGCGGATGCAAATTCTGCAGGATGAGTGGTTATTCGGGAAGGATAGGGCTATTCAAAGTTGTCGATATGGATATGCAGCTGAGGCAACTCGTCATGAGCGGTGCCAATGAGGCGGAGCTTGATTCTTACGTTACGTCGAGAGGGATCAAGGATATGCGGCAACAGGGGGTCCAGCGAATCATCGACGGAATCACCACCGTTGAAGAGGTTTTGAGAGTCACAGGAGAGGATAGCTGATATGCCGACATTCATATACAAGGCTCGCGACAAAGATGGAGTTCTGATCTCTGGCGAGATCGAGGCGGTTTCTTCAGTGGAGCTTAAGGAGGGACTTTTTAGGGAAGGGATGGTCCCCATCTCGGTCAAGGAGGTCTCCAAGACTTTTTTTTCACTGAAGATGTTTACGGATCTTTTTAACAAGGTCAGGCAGGAAGATATAATGATCTTCACTCGCCAGTTCTATACGCTTTTCAAAGCGGGAGTTAGCATTGATACCATTTTGGATACGATGATCAAACAAATCCGCGCCAGAACCCTTCGCAACGCCCTGATAAGGGTGCGTTCAGACATAGGTTCCGGATCAACTCTTGCACAGGCATTCGGAAGACATCCTCAGATATTCAACGAACTCTACGTTTCAATGCTGGCCGCAGGCGAGGAGGCTGGAATACTGGAAGAAGTTCTCAGCAAACTCTCAGCCCTTCTTTCAAAGGATTATGAGATTAAGAAAAATGTTAAGGGTGCTACCCTGTATCCCAAAATAGTAATATTCTTTCTTGTCGTTGCCGTCGCCACCCTGATGACACTGGTCGTTCCGAGATTTGTCGAGTTCTATGGTAGGTACGACGCCGAGCTTCCGCTTCCGACAAAGCTTCTGATAGGAATCAGCAACTTCATGAGAAATTATTGGTATCTCGTCCTCGGTGCCGCCATGGCCGGTTTTGTCGCCTTCAGAAGGTTCTATACCACCAAGGTCGGACGTTTTAAGATGGATGCCCTGAGGCTAAAGATGCCAGTGTTTGGTCCACTCAACCTGAAGGTTGCCAACTCCAGGTTTGGGCATATTTTGGCGGCCCTTTACCACAGCGGACTGGCGATGCCTCGCAGTCTCGAGGTCGTCGCCAACGTTATAGACAATGCGGCCTTCGGTTTGGAAATTTTGAAGGTGAGGGACGATATCAAAAGAGGCACGACTTTATCCGAAGCTATGTCGCGGCAGACCTATTTTCCTCCGGTCATGATTGAAACTGCGGCCGTCGCGGAAAGGGCGGGCGCCCTCGATGAGATGCTTTCCACCGTAGCCGAGCATTTTGATCTGGAAGTCGATCATACGATAAAAAATCTCACGACGCTTCTGGAGCCGATACTTTTAGTTGGCATTTTTGCGTTTGTCGCGCTTTTAGCGCTGGCAATTTTCCTTCCCATATGGAATATGTCTTCCGTGGTCGGTGGGATGCACTGATAGGGGGAGAGATGAAAAAGAAAAGATCCACTTTTGAGGTCGTACTTATCTCGGTCGTAGTGATGTTGAGTCTGGTTCTTGGGGCCGGAATATACGCCGGCAGGGCGACAGTTCAAAAGAGAAGGCTGCTGATACAGGAGCTTTCGATGCTTCGCTCTGCAATATCGCTTTATGCGGTTATAAACAAACAGCTTCCGCCCGACCTGGTTGAACTCGAAAAAAGTAAGTATACCACTGAAAATTCAACCAAGCCTTATCTGGAATATCTGTATGATGATGATGCGGATATGCTGCGAGATCCATTTGGCAACCCATATCAATACGATCCAGTTTCGGGATGGGTCAGGTCTACAACTGAGGGGTACACTCGCTGGTGATAGTAAAAATTGAGCATATCTAGGAGGTTATATATATGAAGAGAAATTCTGAAAGAATTGCGCTGATCGTTGTTGCGCTGCTGACTGTTGCGATTATGAGCATAACGATATATTTCGAACGCCAGCTGAGCAATCAAAAGGCGATGTTCTACCAGTTGCAGGCCCTCCGGACATCGATCAACCTATTCAAGGCGGTCAATGGCAGAAACCCCGAGGATCTCGCCGAGATGATATCCAGCGAATACAAGTTCCCTGGTGAGGATATCCCGAGGCGCTTTTTTCATAATCTGACGCTGAATAAGGCCGGAGCGATCATAGACCCATTTGAGACGCCATATCAGTATGATAAGGTCACAGGGTGGGTTAGGAGCGCATCTGCCGGTTATGAATACTGGTGATCTAACTTTTTGTAATTATTGGTCAATATCGGCTAGACAATTTTTGCGGATGGGACTATAATCTCGAAAGTTAGCATTGAATAATATAATAAGTGCCATTTAAACAAGGGGGAGGATTTTATGAGTCGCAAAGGGTTTACGTTGATTGAGTTGATTCTGGTTATCACGATATTGGGCATATTGGCAATTTCCGCCCTCCCGAGATTCCTCGATCTCTCTACTTCGGCTGAACAGGCTTCGATGCAGGGTGTTGTCGGCGCGGTCCGCTCAGGGATAGCTCTTTACAGGGCTAATGACATGGTTACAAACGGCGGTTCTGGTTCATATCCAGCAACGTTGGATAGCAATGCAAACGGTGCGTGCGTGACATGCTTTGATACCATTCTTTCGAACGGGGTCAATGATACGAGTTGGACCAAGGCATCTGCGACTTCCTATTCCTTCAACGATGGTACGGCTGTTACGACCTTTACGTATAACATTACGGACGGCACGTTCCAGTGAGCTTTGGTTGATGGGCGAGCGTTGTCAGTCGCTTGCGCTGTGCACTGTTTTGAGATTTAAAAGGGAGGTCGAGGTTTCTAGCGCTCGGCTTCCCTTTTTTTCTTGAGGTGAAAGATGCGTTCGAGCGGTTTCACAATGATAGAGCTGGTTCTGGTCATGGGGATGCTGGTAGTGATTGCGGCCCTCTTCATCTCCTACACCGGTGACATAGGCAACGTTTCGGTTGACTCACTTTCCAGAAAAATTCAATCGGATATACGCTTTGCTCAGCAGATGGCGACTTCAAAAGGATCTCCTCATGGTGTTAAGTTTACGCAGGGGGGAGGGTATACCGTCTACGATGGGATTCCATCCAATCCTGCTATAGATCCATTCGAAAAGAATTTGATGGTGGAAAATGTCAGCGACTTCGGGAGCATCGCACTGGCGAATAACTTTCAAGTCGAGTTCAATAAACTTGGAAAGCCTACTATGGGAGGCGGAGGTAATATAGAAGTGCTGGCCGACAGCGGCGCCAGACGCAGAATATACGTGATAGAAAATACCGGGGCGGTGCTCATCGATATACTCGACTATGGAACCAGCTGCAGCTGCAGGATGTGTGTGGAGGATAGATGAAGTTATGCCGCAGGGGTTTTACCTTGATCGAGCTTCTTTTGACCGTGGTCATTATCTCGGTCGGCATGGTGGGCATCATGGCCCTTTTTGAAAACGCCACCCGTGGAGCGATACAGATAGACTTGAATGTTATTGCGTCGAATCTTGCGCGTGAAAAATTAGAGAGAATAATACTTGCTAAGGTTACCTCGGGGTATGGATCCATCACATCGAACGCCTATCCGAACGAAACATTTACAGGTGATTTAAGCGTTTACACGAGGAGCACAAACATAGCCGAAGTTGCATCGTCCGATTTGATTACGCCGGAACCCTCTTCAGGATATAAGAGGGTTACAGTTACAGTTGTATGGGGACAGGCTGCAAATCAGAGGGTATCGATTCCTACCATAATCTCCAATTACTGAGGTAAGAATGAGAAGGCTGCTTTCCAAAAGGGCGTTTACCTTCATCGAGACGGTGCTCACCGTCGTCGTTGTGGGGGTGATTGCCGGCGTTGCCGCTAAAGTTCTCACCTCGGGTCTCGACGTGTACTCGCTGATAGTCAACAGGCATGATGCGTCGCAGACCGCAAGGCTCGCAATGGAGAGGATGGTCGATGAGATTCTGATGATAGATTCAGACGAAATAACATGGATGGCGGATAACAAATTTGGCTTTCGCGACGTCGATGGAGTTTCAACCAATTTTAAAAGCTACACGGCGAGCAAAAAAGGATTGAGTGTTCCGTGCATATATCGTGACGAAGATTTCCTGGCTGGGAACGTTGTTTATTTAGATTTCGATTATTTGAAGTCTGATGGTACCAGAACGATATGGGCGCATCTCGTGCGCCTTATCAATATAGATTTTACCGTTGAGGCGCCGGCAGGTGCCGGCAGCATACATCTTAGGACGAACGTTTTCCCGAGGTCGTTTATGTACAGCAATTTTGAGTAGGAGATATTTTCCGATGAAGTTTGTGAACGACAAGGGCGTTTCAATAATCGGCACTCTTTTTACGCTGATCATTCTCGGTGTCTTGGGGGCGGCGCTTGTAGCGCTCGTTTCAATGGACCAGGAGTCGAGGATGAAGAGCATAAAACGCGAATACGCTTTTTATGCCGTTCAGGCGGCATTTGAATATGCTTTGAGGGAAATAAAAGAGGGAGGCTATCCAATAGTCAACAATAAGGTCCTAGGCCAAGCAAAGTTTACAACCGGTATTGCTCCGCTTCAACGAAAGATCACAGCTGTAGGTGTTGCCTCCGATGTTCAGCGCACGCACTCGATCACCACCGATTTGCTCGCGGGGGATTGCGCAGAGATAGATATTTCCGGAGCTGTCGTTGGCGGTTCTTCGGGTAATGAGCTGCAGAACGTTGTTATCGACAAAACATGCTTAAATGCAATCAATATAGATAAGATGACCTTTTCCATTTCTCCAAATCTGGGGGAGACTGTAAGGGGAATCAGGATAGACGGCATCGATGTCTATGATGATATGTCCGGGATATCTTCCGGTTCTCCGATCGACATCCTGGATTACAGAATTACTGGCTCGGCGGTAGTTAATTTTATCAAATTTTCCTCTGGCATTTCAGGTAAGACGATAGACATATCTGTCACCTTTACGGATTCCAGCGCTAAGAGCAGATCTGTCACTCTGCCATAGTTTTTGGGGGCGGTTATGAAGTTCGGATCCAAACACAAGGGGTGCGGGGGTTTTACTATAGTCGAGCTCGTTGCGGTCATGGTTCTTTTGGGGATCATGGCGGTAGCGGCCGTAGTAGCCTTCGATGTTCCAGCCGCCGATCTCGATGCGATAGCCAGGAAGCTCCAGTCCAACATTCAATTGGCGCAGGATTTTGCCATGACTCATGGTTCCACCTACGGTTTTCGCGCGATAGACTCCGCGAATTATGAGATATTCGAAGGGATTCCAGGATCTCCCGCAAAAGATCCTCTGGGTTCCGGCAGCTTGCTGATCGACATTTCACCCGTCGTTTTTGTCGGCTCTCCTCCGACCATAACCTTTAATTCAGTGGGAGTTCCGGATATCGCTTCCGATTCTACTATAGTCCTCACCCAGTCAGGCGTAACGAAGGTGATAACGGTGAGATCCGAGACCGGATTTGTCACGACCTCTTCTCCATGAAGAAAAATTATGCGGCTATCTCGCTTGCCGGTACGGGAAAATGAAAGAATGAAAAAAGGATCTCGTATGAATTTTAGGAACGCAAAAGGTTTTTCTCTCCTGGAATCGGTATTGATAATGGTCGTGGTCGGCATAGCATTTTTCGGATTTGGATATTTATTCGGCAACCTTACGCAAGAGGCTTTAAAGGCCGACCTAACGGTAGTTGCGGTAAAGCTCTCCAGGGAGAAAATGGAAGAGATCGTGCAGGCCAAGGCCGATGGCGGATCATCTGGATATGCGTCAGTCGTGTCGCAGGGTGCATCATCGGTGAATTCCGGTTCGTGGCAGTTTTCACGTTCGGTAAATGTAAATTACGTGAATCCGTCTGATATGTCCCAGTCTGTGATAGACACGGGTTATAAAAAAGTTCAGGTCACTACATCCTGGGGAGGAAGTGCGGGGGAGGCGGTGACCCTTACAACGCTTGTGACAGATATGGTTCCATCTGAGGTTTCAGGGGGCGGGGGATTTTCCCCTTGTCCATGAAGTTGGAGAGCTTTTTGTGAAAATCAAATCGCGCAAAGGATTTACGCTGGTCGAGATATTGCTGACTATGATCATCATAGCCGCGATCTCTCTCGTAATGGGGAGAATTTTAATTTCTGGAATGGATTCGTTCAGCCTTGTTACGGAGAGGCGTGAAGCTCTGCAGGGGGCGAGGCTTGCTGTAAATATCATGAGCAATGAACTCAGGGGAATAGCCAACCCGGCAGCTGATATCTCTTCGATATCATCCAGCAGTATCACTTTTAAAAATGCGCTCGGCAATCAGGTCGCTTACCAAATTTCAGGTGTGGACCTTTTGAGAAATGGAAAACAGCTTGCCTCGGATTTGGCGCCGGGCAGCGGATTCTCATACTATACCTCTGGCGGCGTTTCAACATCGAATCCTACTAAGGTTTACAGGATAGGGATTTCTGTCAAAGTCAGTTCATCTGCGCACGGAGTGGTTGAGACTTCCAGCGGCATATACCTGAGGAACAGATATTATGTCTCATTTTCCAAAAATTAAATTTTCGAAATTAGGGTCAAACTCCGGCGTCGCTATCGTGGCGGTCTTTATCATCATAGCCATCCTGTCTCTGATGGGAGGGGTCGTCACCCACATGGTTGCAACAGGATCCATTGCAAGGACCAATGACCTCGTCTCCGAACAGTCATTTGATCTTGTTCATGCGGGGATGGAGTACGCCTTAAAGAGGCTCGATGACGGAATAAATCCGGATGGCGACGTGCGTTATCTTGGTTCCGGTCGTTTTACGGTAGCATACGACGATGCCACGGGTAAACTGACCAGCACCGCGGATGTCAGCGCTATGTTCGGGAGTTCCAATCCGAGTTTTTCGATTCAGGGTCCAATCTCCGGCGGCAATATGTCGGACTGCCTGCAGGTTGATATCTCAGGGGCTGCGATGAACACGATTTGGTGGCCCTATGAAATAGTCGGTGCTGTTCTCAAAAACACCTGCTCCAATAGCATAACGATCGCCTCTATGACTGTGAGCTGGACTCCGCTCAGCGGAGATAATACAGTTATAATTGCACTTGGCGGCACAAGTGTTTATCAGAATTATTCCCCTGGCGCACCCCCCGGCACGCCAATCGACATAACGGATTACACGATAAATTCCTGTTCCTCTGTTCCTCAGACCAGAATACGGTTCAGCACCGAGCTGCCGACGCAAAATTTCAACGTCCTGTACACGATGAGCGATGGTTCTTCGAAAAATGTATTCTACCAGTTTCACGCCGATAACGAGGCTGCATGCCTCGAGGCGGATCTCTCGGCGGCATATCCTGGTTTCACAAATAATACCCGCATTATAGGAGGAACGCTCACTAACGCCTGTTCTCCACCGACCTCCATAGGGATAAAGGCGATGCGCCTTTCCTGGCTTCCGGCGGCACCTATCATAACGATGAGCAATATTTTTATAAATGGAGCTTGGAGATGGTTCGGAATCGCTCCCAGCGGGACTCTGGCAAATTTTTTCAACCCACTTCTATTCTCTCCAGGTCAGAGTTTCCCACAGAACTACATAACCTTTAATGACAGCATAGTGGGAAGAAACTTTTCGGTGACCTACATCATGAGGGACAACAGCGAACTCACCGTTCCGGTGAATTTCTATGCGCAGGATATGGCATCCTGCCTTTCGGTACATACCTCTGGAATGAGGGTCAGCGACAAAGGTCTCATAGGGCAGAGCTGGGTAAATACCTGTCCGGCCGGAATCGTTATCGACAGAATAAGGACCAAATGGACCGGTCTTCCGGGGCAGCGCCGACTCACAGGCATAGTGGTAAACGGGGTTACTATCTGGAATCAGACCACGAACAATGACGTCGATGCGGATGTCACCGATGTCTATATCGGGGGGGGGTCAACCGCGACGGTGGACCGCTATCAGTTCAACAATCCCCCAAATAACGGCTGTTTTACGCATACATTTACCATGTTCGACGGAACCAGCCTGACCGCCCCGACCTATTGCCCGTAGTAGCTGTGCAGATCTGTAGGTAATCCCCTGAATTCATTACAATTTTCTTTGCAAAAAGGATGAAAAAAGTATAGACTGCCGCTGTCAAAGGGAGGGTCTATGTATTTGAATTTCTTTGGTTTATCCGATAAGCCCTTTTCGATAACCCCGGATATCCAATATCTTTTCATGGGCAAACAGTACGAGCAGGCTCTTGATACGATCATCTACGGCATAAACAACCGCAACGGTTTTTCCATGTTGACCGGGGAGGTCGGTACCGGAAAGACCTTGATGTCCCGTGTTTTGATGGCGCGCCTGGATCCATCCATGGCCACGGCGCTTTTGATAAATCCGCTTCTTTCTGTGGAAGAGCTTTTGAAGTCGATCACGAAGGACTTCGGCCTCAATATCCGCTACAACTCGCCTCAGAAACAGATCGAAGGGCTTAACAACTTTCTACTGAAGATGCATGCAGAGGGGAGAAATGCCCTCGTCGTCATCGACGAAGCGCAAAATCTTTCCATTGAGGCGCTTGAGATGATCAGAATGCTGACCAACCTCGAGACTGCTTCGACGAAACTTCTGCAGATACTTTTAGTCGGTCAGCCTGAACTTCTCAAAAAACTGAAGACGCACGAGCTTAGACAGCTCGATCAGAGAATCACAACGAGGTTTCATCTTACGGCGCTGACGCAGACCGAGATGATGCGTTATATAAATCACAGGATCTCCATCGCCGGCGGAGGAGGAAAGCTCTTCTTTGAGCCGGCGTCGTACAAGCTGATCCACAAAGAGACGAAGGGGTATCCGCGCCTAATCAACATAGTTTGCGACAAGGCGCTGATGTCGGCATATGTGAAGGGACAGTACATAGTTGCAAGGGATGATGTGAAGACGGCTCTCATCGACTGGCGGGGCAGGGAGCGCGTCTCGCCGTGGGCGATGATCAAAAGACTTGTAATGTCCGCTTAATTTTGGGGGAGCAGATGTCTCTGATTCATGAAGCGTTGAAGAAGGCGCAGGAAGCCCAGAAGGATTCTATCGGTTCCGGCGTTTCGAGTATCGAGGGGGCCGCCGAATTATCGAAGAACCGCTTTTCTAAGAGGACGGTAGTTCTAGCCATTCTGCTTGCCATCTCGGTTGGGATATTCGCCTATCTGCGCCTTAAACCGAAACCCGGCGATGTTGCTGCAGTTGCGCCGAGGCAGCCGACTACCGAAGCTCAACAGCCTCAGGAATCCGATGTCGCTCTTCTCAAGAAAAGGTCGATCGAATCATACAGGAACGGTGACTACAACGCGGCTTGGAGCAATCTTTCAGCTGCGCTGAATCTGCAGAAAGGCGACCCGGAGATTTGGAATAACCTGGGCATGGTCGAGAAGAAACGCGGCAACGATGAAAAGGCCAGGGAATATTATATGCAAGCGATAGAACTCAAAGCCGACTACATGGAGGCACTCAACAATGTTGCAGTTCTTGATATGCAGTTGGGTAACAACACCTCTGCAATCGATTATTTTACAAAGGCCTTGAAAGTTTCCCCCGCGTATCCTGAGGCAAACTTTAACTTGGCGTTCCTATACGATGTGCGTGGCGACAAGGCTAAGGCCGCGGAATACTACAAAAGGTTTTTGAGCGTAGGCGGGAATTTCCCAGGAAATGTAATTGATTCCGTACGCAGTCGGCTGATGGATCTCGAATAGTGAAAAAATTGAACTACAAAGATATTGTGAAGAAGGCGCGGGCTCTCTTGCATAAAAAACCTGAGAGGCTTGGGATTCACCTCGAGGGGAGCGAGGCCCGCATCGTCCGGCTGGCAAAGAGCCCCCAGGGAGTTTTCAAACTGGAGGCCTTTGAGAGGGTGGCCTTCAATCTCGCGCAGCCAACCATCGAGCAACAGAGAGACTTCGTCAGAGCTGTGGCGAGGGTCGGCGGCGGCTTGCAGAAGGTGGCCGTCAACGTCGAGGATCCCAGCCTTAAAATCCGGAGGATGGTATTCCCGAAGATGCCCGACGGCGACGTCAGGGAGGCCATCAGATGGAATTTCAGAGAAAACATAGAGGTGCCGATAGAGGAATATGTCGTCGGCTTCAGCCCGCTACAGGAAATTCCTGAAGAGGGGAAGATTGCGGTCATGGCATTTGGTGTTTCCCGAAAAGCCATAGCGAACTATGCTGAGAGGGTAAAAGCGCTCGGGTTGAAGCTCGTGTCGCTCGAACCGGCTGCTACAGCCATCCTTGCAGCCTTCACCCTCAACGGTGTTTTGAATGACGACAAATATCATGTCTGTGTCGTGTATGGTGAAAGCATATCAATTTTCACTGTGATGAAGGGGAGCGAGCTTCTTTTTTCGCGCCCGCTTCCAAATATGTGTCAGGGCACCTTGAAGAAGAACCTCGTCCGCGACGTCGGAGTTCCGGAGACTAAGATCGAGGAGATGTTGGCGCTTTGGATTAAACAGTCTCCGTCCGATTCCTCTTCAGAAGAATGGGCCAAGGTCGCCGAGGGGGATTTCAATTCGAGGTTCATGGCATCGATGACTCATTTCTACAGCAACTTCGTAATAGAGATTCAGAGATCCATTGATGCATTTTGTATCCAGTACGATGTTGAACAGGTTGATCTTATACATGTTTGCGACATCGGCGTGCGCTACCCGGGGCTTGTAAGGCATATCGAGAGGACGCTTGGGCATAAGGCCAAGGCCTGCAATCCATTTGTAGCCCTCTGTCCGCCGGATATTCTACAGGGCTCTATCTTGGATGAGGCCCCATCCTATGTAGCTGCTGTTGGCTTGGCTTTGCCGTGAGGGAAAATGGCTGATATAGACACATTGCACCGGATGAATTTTTTGGCTCAGAGCCGGAAGGGTTTTACCTACAAGACGATGCTCATCGCTTTGGGAGGATGGTGCGTTTTTTTGCTTTTGATGCACGGGCTTCAGTTTGCCAGATACTACTACTTGGGCCGCTCCCTCGCCAGTGCGAAGGAGAAGGCGATGTTGATAGAGGCCGAAAAGGAAGAGAACCTCTCCAGGATTCAGAAGGTTAGCCGAAGAAACATAGGAATTTCGGCCAAGGAGGATCTTTCTTCTATGGTTCAGAATAGACCGAGATGGTCAGCAGTTTTAAATGCTCTCACCAGGAGCCTTCCTCCTAAGGTTTGGCTGGACTCTGTAAACGTCGTAAAGGACGCCGATGGCAACAATATGCTCAGGATCAACGGCCATGCCAAGACGCAGAGCAGCCTCAGATCGATGATACTTCAGCTGGAGTCCCATGAGATGTTCACTGGGACATCGCTGATAAGTTCGAATCTCTCTCCGGACGGGAGCGGAAACATAAGATATGAAATAGACACTTATCCAACCAGGGTGGATTACTGAACCATGCTAGCAAAAAAAATAAATTTGAACGATGAGCCGAACCTCAGGGAGAAAATAATATTCCTTGCTGCACTCGTTGTGATTTTGGTCATCTTTCTGGAAACCATGTGGCAGCCGACTTCAGCTAAGAACAGAGCGATGAAGTATGATCTCGCCGGGCAGATGCAGCAGATAGATGCGACCAGAAAGTTGATCGATGCGACCAGAAGCCAGTTGGAAACGATAACTGCCGAACCCGAGGTGCCGAGCAACACGGATCCGTATGTGAAAAAAATCCTCGAGAGAAAGGTCGTGGACTTCACGGAAGAACTCAACTCCACCGCCGATATGATCGCGAATAGAAAAATTGCCGGCAAAGCCAAGATCATCAAGGTTGAAATAGGGGCAAGAAAAGACGAGAAAAATTTCAGCTCTGTTCCTATCACTGTCGAAATGGAAGGGAAATATACGGCTATCAGGGACTACTTGAGAACCATAGAAAGCCTCGGGCGTCCGCTACTCGTCAAATCTTTTGCGATGCGTTCGGAAGGGGAAAAGGAGACGGTTCTAAAGGTCACTCTGGATACCGTGCTGCTTATTCCGAAAGTATAGCCTTATGGAGATCTTAATGAAGATAAATAAAATGTATCTTTCCATCGCGCTCTTCTTGGCAGTATTGGCAATTGGAGGGGTTGCCTTTTCCCAGTCGCTTTCCGATTTTCAGTGGGAAGAGTTCAGCAGCAGCGTATCGGAAGGATCGGCCCAAACCAATGTCGATCCGTTCTCAAGCGGAACATCTTCAGCGGAGGATCTCTCTATCGAGGAACTTCAGTTAAGCGGGATAGTCTATCGCGATGATGAGGACGCATACGCCCTGATAAGCGGATATCTGGTGAAACCTGGCGATAGGATAGCCGGTTATAGAGTCGATCTCATTGAAAGGGAGAAGGTGAGGCTGAGAAGGGTTGATGATGTATTTATCCTGAGTATAGGTGGGGGGATATAAAATGAGAAGACACATTTTTACTGTTGTTCTCTCAGTTGCCCTGATGGGGATTTTGGGACTCTTGCCTGCGCACGCAGCCATGCCGGAAGTTGACACGGGTAGTATAAGCAGGGTTTCTACTGAGAACTTTTTCGGAATTACAAATAATCAGAGATACGATGTCTCTTTTCGTCAGGCGTCGCTGCGTGAGGTTATTCAGTTTCTCTCCTGGGTTGCCGACATCAACATTATCATTCCTGAAGGCATAGAAGGAGTTGTCAATGTCAGTTTCAGGAACATCAGAATAGCAGACGCGCTAAATGCAGTAATCCGTGCCAACAACCTCGAATATGCAGTCGAGGGCAAGGTCGTGAGGATCGGCAAAGATGACCAGTTCAAGGAATCCGGCGAGGATCTAAAAACTGAAACTTTCAGGCTCCGCTATGCGCCTGCCCCGGATATGCTGGAAAAGGTTCAGAAATTGCTTTCTTCGCGCGGCTCCGTGGTAGCCGATGCTAGGACCAACTCACTGATTATCAAGGAGCTGATCTCCAACTTCGACAACATTCGAAGGTTCATCGGGGATGTCGATATACGCGATGCCCAAGTCCTCATCGAATCGAAGATTTTGGAAGCTACCAGAAGCTTCGGCCAACAGCTGGGCATTCAGTGGGGCGCTTCCAGGGGAGGGGATGGCTCGGCATTCCGATTTGGAGGAGTGGAATCGGTAGGTCAGGCTGATTCGCAGCGAAATCTGAATGTCGATCTGCCTGTAGCGAATCCTACGAGCGGGCTCATGATAGGCTCGCTTTTCAAGAAGACGCAACTGGACATTCAGATACTAGCCGCCGAGCAAAGGGGCGACATCTATGTTATCTCTGATCCGTCGGTTGTCACTTCCAACGGTCAGGCCGCCAATATCCGCAGCGGTGCAACTCTGCTAGTTCAGGGGAGCGGTACGGTCAACATAGGCACTTCCGGAGGCGGGGGTACGTCGACTGGAACGAGCGGGCTTGACGAGATCAAAACCGGCGTAGAACTCACCGTTACGCCACAGATTACGGTGGATGATTATGTGAAGTTGAACATCGAGGCCATCACATCGACGCCGGATTTTAGAAGGTCGATTCAGGGCGTCCCGATAATCGTCGATAACACCGCAACCACAACGGTCCTTGTTAAGGACGGAGAGACCACGGTCATAGGTGGGCTTTCGCGATATCACGATACGCTGACTAGGAGGAGGGTGCCCTATCTGCATAAGATTCCAGTGCTGGGCAATCTTTTCAAGTCAAAGGATAAGGAGACCGAGAACACAGAACTCATGGTTTTCATAAGACCGACGATAATACGAGTTCATGGAACGGACCCCGCGCAGATGAGGATCAGAGAGGTTGAACGCCTCAGGGAAGATTTCTACCTGGAACCCATAATCAATCCTGAAAAGCAGGACGAGGCTAGGGTGAAGAAGGCAGCAGCCGTTACGAAGCGCAAGGGTAACAAGTTTGTAAGATGATATATGAAAAATGACGCCCCGAAATTTGATGTGAGGGATCCGAACTGGCTTCCAGTTCCGTTCGCTATCGAGAGGGAAACTGAGTTGCAGTTTGTTGAGGAAAACGATCTTTTCCCCAAGGGTAGTGTATCGAGCTTTTATCCGCGACAGGGGTACGGTGTCATAAAGGATGCGAAGGGAGTGGACCTCTATTTCAATCTCGACGAGGCAGCACTGGTGGGCCCGAAAGGGGATAAGAAATATCTCGTCGTGGGGAAACGCGTCGGCTTTGACAGGAGCCGCACTTCGGAAGGGGATCGGGTAATCAAAATAAAAGTCTACTGAACTGTGGATCTATCCGATCGCGGCCCTGATCCTCTTCACGACTCGCTCTTTTCCTAAAATACTTAGCACTTCGTATATGCCCGGGCTGACGGTGGTGCCGGTCAACGCGACCCTTATCGGCTGGGCCACGTCTAGCATCTTGAGAGCTTTTTGAGCAGCGATTGAGTCGATGACATTTTTTATCGAATTGATTGTGAATTGATCGAGCTTTTCCAATTGAATGAGGATTTCAGCTAACAACGACTTGCCCGCCTCTCCAAGCCACTTCGAGCCGGCTTTTTCATCGATGACTATTTCATCGCGAAAATAGAATGCGGAGATATCCGCGAGTTCCTTTAAAGTTCTGCCTCTTTCTCTCTCTGTCGCAATCGCTGCGCTGGCGTACGAGCGGTCGTCTATTTTTAAGCCGATTCCTTCCAAAAATGGAACGACTTGGTCGGCAAGCTCATTATTGGAGAGCTTGTTCATATGCTCTCTGTTCACCCAGCCGAGTTTTTCCATATCGAATACCGAGGGCGAATTCCCAACGGAATCCAGATCGAAGTTCCTGATCAGCTCCTCGATGGTGAAAATTTCCTGGTCTCCGTGAGACCATCCTAGCCTGGCCAGATAATTGACCAGCGCGTGTGGAAGATAGCCCATCTCCTTATATTCGATAACCGACGCGGCGCCATGCCTTTTAGAGAGTTTCTTTTTATCAGGTCCGTGTATCATGGGAAGATGGGCGAATTCCGGTACTTCGAAACCCAATGCTTTGTACAGCAGAACCTGTCGCGGCGTGTTGTTGATGTGGTCGTCGCCGCGTATGACGTGACTTATCTTCATCGTCACATCATCGACTACGACTGTGAAGTTGTAAGTCGGACTGCCGTCGCTCCTGGCGATGATGAGATCGTCGAGCTCTATGTTTTCAAACCTTATCGTTCCTCTGCAGATGTCGTGAAATTCAGTGGCGCCATCCTGAGGGGCCTTGAACCTTATCGCTGCCGGTAGATCCGGATTCGAGTCGCTGTTCCTGCATTTCCCGTCATACTTGGGTTTGCGGCCTTCGGCTAGGGCCTGCTGACGCTTTGCTTCCAGCTCTTCAGGGGTGCATGTGCATCTGTAGGCCTTCCCATCATCGAGGAGTTTTTGAACATGCGTCTTGTAGAGATTCATCCTCTCCGTCTGGTAGAACGGGCCTTCATCCCAGTCCATCCCGAGCCACTTCATTCCATCGAGGATCGATTTCTCGAATTCCTTCGTGGAACGCTCGAGGTCCGTGTCTTCTATACGGAGTATGAATGTGCCCCCGTGGTGTCTGGCGAAGAGCCAGTTGAAGAGAGCGGTTCTGGCCCCTCCGATATGGAGAGAGCCGGTTGGTGACGGTGCAAATCGTACGCGTGGTTTCATGGGGAGATTAAGTATGGAAAGCAGCGGGCTGCGTCAAGGCAAAATGGTCATCCTATTCTATTGTGAATCCGGCGTATCCGACTACCGAGGTGTAATCCCCCGTAACATCGCCGGAGGTCTTGTGTTCGACCAGAGTCGCTTTTTTTGCCCCGAGTTCAAGGGATGCCATGATTGCCACTGCGGTAGGGATAACGCCGCACATGGTTATGGATCTGCTGGAGCAGATTTCAACAAGCCCTGATGCATCAAGATCCAAGACTTTTTCTATGGCCATCCTGTCCTTCTCCATCGTTTCCGCTTGAGCATCGAAGTGATTCATGTCTGTGCTGCAGACTATCAATATATCCTCGTCGCATTTCGAAACCACTCTGGCGATGGCAGATGCAAGCTCGGCGCACCCCGCCGCCCCAAGCAGTGAAATCGTTATCGGGGCTATTCTGAGTTTTGGCTGCCGCGCAAGAAGAAAGGGGAGCTGAACTTCCAGAGAATGTTCCTGCAGATGTGCGCTCATGTCATCGCGTAGCCCCGTGGATTCTCGCAGAAGCGAGGAAGATATATCCTCATCCACGGGGATTTCACCTGTAGGAATTGCCCAGCTTCCCTTCGCCATTATCGCGGCGCGGGCTCCGTAGCCGCGGTGATTGGGAGAAAGTACTATGCACTTTTCCGGAACGGATATCTCTGAAAAGATCCTTCCTGCGACCTCTCCGGAATAGACGTAACCCGCGTGCGGCGCGATTGCACATATGACCTTCTTTGGATTTTCAACCGGGTGAATCAGTCGCTTCAGGGTTTTTGTCAGCGCGCTGAAAGTTCCGGGATAGAAAGACCCTGCTACCGCCGGCTCTCTTTTCATCTCAATTTTCCCTCTACAAATTTACGGTGCACCTTTTCGAATTCGCTGGAGGCGTCATCTGCCAGCAAACTTTCTGTCTGCGAAAATCCCGAGGCCGTCTCTTTCTTGAGCTCTTCGATGAATTTTCCAGATTTTATTTCCGATAGCAGATTATTCATTTCAACCCTGGTCTTTGAATCGACGATCCTCTTTCCCCTCGTGACCGCTCCGAACCTTGCCGTGTCGCTTATCCTTCTCCTCATCCCCTCTATGCCATGTTTTTCCATGAGGGAGAGTATCGGATGGAGCTCTCGTAAGGAGCTTTGGTATGCTATTTCTGGATTGTAGCCGTTTGAGACGAGGGTTTCGAATGAGGCGCGGATGAGCTCGGGCAGCCCTCCGCAGAGTATTACCTGTTCGGCGAAAAGATCGGTCTCCACCTCCTCGCGAAAGGTGGACTTTATGAAGGGCCCATCTTTGCTTATTCCCTTTCCATAAAAGAGCGCACGATCGAAGGCCCTTCCAGTGAAATCCTGTGCCACCGCTACCGCGCAGGGGACTCCGGATCCAGCTAGAAACTCCTCTCTCACAGCGATTCCATGAGCGAGGGGGGCCACCAGGATAACGTCGATATCATTTCTTGGCGCGATCATGCCGTAGTGTACCGCTAGACCGTGCGCGAAAAGGATCGCGGCGCCAGGCCTTAGATTCTCCTGAAGGATTTGGGAATAAAATTCAGCCTGCTGGCTATCCGGAAGCATGATGGCGCATATGGATGCTTCGGAGGCCGCTTTTTTTAGATCGGTGCGACAGGTGAGTTTAAGCTTGCGCACCTCCTCTATACGGGGGCTTTCGGGCCTGAGGGAGACTGTCACATCGAGGCCGCTTTCTTGGAGGTTCTGGGCTTGGACTCGCCCCTGTGCACCGAAGCCGAAGATCACTATTTTTTCATCAGCGGTATTCATAGTACTCAGTGATCTAGCTTTGTAAAAGGTCTTCTGCAAGAGGTATTCTCCCAACTTTCAATATAAAACTGGCATCCGGATAAAGTTCTTTAACTTATAAGTAACCTTTGAAAAATCAGCAAATTCAGGGCGCCTCTAAAAGCTATGCGCTTGTCATCCCCGCAACGACCGTGACTTGTGACTGGTGAACGGTTGGAACGGGATTCCCGCTTAAATCATGCGAGAATGACGGCGTGATTGTCATCCCCGAATCTTAATCTTCATCGTAATCTTAATCTTCATCGTAATTTTAATCTTAATAACGATATTTTCGAATATAATCCAGTCTTACAAAATGCTGATCAAAGATCAGCGACAATGGACCATTGACCAGCTGCGATCGATGGTTTTGGTCGATGGTCACTTGTCCATGGTCGAAGTTATTTGTTGCAGCTAGCTTTTCAGAGATTTCATAAGATAATCCATCGGTTGACATGTATTAAGCCTTCGGTATAGGTTCCCGCGCTATGCGCAGGAGAATGCTGAAATCAAAGATTCACAGGGCTACCGTTACCGATGCCTCTGCGGATTATGAAGGTTCCATAACCATAGACAGGGTCCTTATGGATGCCGCGGATCTGTTCGAGTATGAGCAGGTCCATGTATGGGATGTGACAAACGGCGCACGTTTGGTGACCTATGTTATCGAAGGGGCTCCCGCCTCTGGAACGATATCCATAAACGGGGCTGCCGCGCTTTTGATAAATCGGGGCGATAAGATAATCATCGGCGGCTATGGGGATTACGATGAGTCTGAGGTCAGAAATTTTCAGCCCAGGAAGATCTTCGTGGACGAGAAGAACCGGCCGATAAAAAAATAGAAAAATGTTTTAAGCTCTGTTTGGGCGCTGTGCGTTGATTTTAGCGCAATTGCAGATGAATAAACAGGTCTATATACAGGTTCATATATGGAAATATTTTTAGACGACATACCGCAAGATGGCCTTAAGATCTCCGCTACAGAGCAGGATCGCTGGCTTGATGATCTTCTTTCCGATGCAGTCGGAGAGGCCCATCTTCGTGGCGCAGCCGCCAGTGCGGAAATTTTACTCGAGAGGATCGGCGACAATGTCGATATAAAGGGAAATGTCGAGTATTCCACCCGCCGTGATTGCGACAGATGCCTCTGCGAGTATGACAGCAGGCAGGGGGTGGAGATAAGCGTTTTGCTTATTCCCTCCTCCACCGATGACGACGAATTCGGCAGGGAGGAAAACGGCGAAGTGGAGCTCTCCAGCGAGGAGCTGGAGTTCGGCTTCTACGAGGGAGACTATATCGATCTATCCGATATCATTAGGGAACAGGTGATACTTCAGATCCCCATGAAGCACCTGTGTAAAAAGGATTGCGCCGGGCTCTGTCAGCGATGCGGTCAGAATCTGAACGACGGGAAGTGTTCCTGTGCGGAGAAGGAGGTCGACCCTCGCTGGGCGCCCCTCAAGGGGTTAAAGCTGGTAGGTGGGCAAAAACGCTGAGATTTTCATTAGATGCTGGACATGCGCCCTTTATTAATGTAATTGGGGCGCTATTTTTGAAACGTTTTTGAAAGGAGAATGCTGTGGCAGTCCCAGAGAGAAAAAAATCGAAGAGCAGAAGAAATATGCGCCGTGCGGCCAACTCAAAGAGAAAACCGACGAACCTTTCGATATGTCCCCAGTGCAGGCAGTCCAAGCTTCCTCACAGGGTGTGCATCCATTGCGGTTTTTACAAGGGCCGCGAAATCGTCGGTCAGGAGATATAGTCCACAAACATGAACCTGCCTCTTGAACAAGTAGCGGGGAAAGTCAGGGAGATCATCGCTGACCAACTCGGCCTTTCCGAGGAGGACATCTCCTTGCAGTCATCCTTTATAGATGACCTTGGCGCCGACCATCTCGATTTCATGGAGATAGTCATGGCGTTCGAGGAGGAGTTTGAATTGGATATCGACGATGAAATCGCCGAGAATCTTTCCTCCGTGCAAGATGCCATTGACCTGATCTCAAAGAGGAACAACTGATGCAATTCAAGATCGCCATAGGCTCAGACCACGCAGGTTTTGAACTCAAGGAACATCTGAAGAAGCATTTGCAGGCGCGCTGCGAAACTGTCATCGATTGTGGCCCGCGCAGCGCCGAAAAATCCGATTATCCTGATTACGCCAAAGAGGTATCAGGTCTGGTTTCCCGCGGGGAATGCGATAGAGGGCTTTTGGTCTGCGGCTCCGGCATAGGCATGTGCATGGCGGCCAATCGCTATCGCGGAGTCAGGGCGGCGGTTCTGCGCGACCAGGTCGATGCGGAACTCGCCAGGCGTCACAACGATGCCAATGTGGCCTGCATAGGCGCTAGGATAACCGCCTTCGATATGGCGGTTCTGTTGACTGACGTTTTTCTGATGACCCAGTTTGAAGGCGGGCGCCACGAACCTCGGATAGCCAAAATAGAGCTGTAATAACCGCTTTTTACCTTCCTTACTATCCTTGCCCTTTTTGAAACCCTATGATAGCCAAGCGCAATCTGATTCGCTTTGCGTCTGACACATTTCAAAAAGGAGGGAACCGTGATTTCGGAAAACCTAAAAAACTTTGATCCGGAAATTGCCAGGGCCATATCCGACGAGCTCGGCAGGCAGGAACACAAGCTCGAGCTTATAGCTTCGGAGAATTTCGTTTCTAAGAATGTCTTGAACGCGCTCGGTTCAGTGATGACGAACAAATATGCCGAGGGGTATCCGGGGAAGCGGTATTACGGGGGTTGCGAGTTTGTCGACGTAGCAGAAAATCTCGCAAGGGATCGCGCGAAAAAACTTTTTGGCTGCGATCACGTCAACGTTCAACCCCACTCAGGCAGCCAGGCAAATCTCTGCGTCTATTATTCGATACTCAAGCCGGGGGACACTCTTCTTGGAATGAATCTTTCACACGGAGGGCATCTTACGCACGGATCCCCCGTCAGCATATCCGGAACTTATTTTAAGGTGATTCCGTACGGCGTTAATCTTGAAACAGAACTGATCGACTTCGATGAAGTCAGAAAACTTGCACACAAGAACAAGCCCAAGCTGATAGTTTGCGGCGCATCGGCTTATTCACGCGATATAGATTTTTCGAAATTTCGTGAGATAGCTGACGAGGTCGGCGCATACCTGATGGCCGACATAGCCCATCCCGCCGGGCTCGTTGCAACGGGCCTTCACACAAGTCCGATTCCACATTGTCACTTTGTAACTACGACCACCCACAAGACCCTACGCGGTCCGCGCGGTGGAATGGTTATGTGCAAGGAGGAATTCGCCAAGGCCGTCGACAAATCGATCTTTCCCGGCCTGCAGGGAGGTCCGCTGATGCACGTTATTGCTGCCAAAGCGGTGGCATTTCTAGAGGACCTGCAGCCCGCCTACACGACCTATTGCAAACAGGTGGTGGCGAATGCCAGGGCGCTGGCAGAAGCCCTCTCCAAGAGAGGAATCAGAATAGTTTCCGGCGGCACCGATACCCATCTGCTGCTGTTGGATTTGACCGCCCAGGATGTAACCGGCAAAGAGGTCGAGGCTGCGCTTGGAGATGCGGGCATAACCGTAAACAAGAATACGATCCCGAGGGAAACTCGATCTCCCTTTATTACTTCCGGCATCAGAATAGGGACTCCTGCGATGACAACGCGCGGCATGAAAGAGTCTGAGATGAATATCGTCGGAAACTGGATCGCGGATGTTATTTCCGATCTTTCCAGCGAGAGCTTGCGGACATCTATAAAATCCCAGGTGCGGGAACTTTGTGACGCTTTTCCGCTCTACAGGTAAAAGATGAGATGCCCATTTTGTCCAACTGTTGAAAGCAAGGTCATCGACTCGAGGGTTTCCAAGGATGGAGCCATCATCCGCAGAAGGCGCGAGTGCGAGGTCTGCGGCAAGCGCTTCACGACTTATGAAAGGGTCGAGGAGCCTTTACCCGCCGTCGTTAAAAAAGACGGTCGTCGGGAGGCGTTCGATCGCATGAAGATAGTCGGTGGAGTTAAAAAGGCCTGCGAGAAACGCCCGATCTCTATGGAGACTATCAACTCGGTGGCCGACGATATCGAGCGGTGGGTTCAGGAGCAGGGGGATTCAGAGGTGCCGAGTTCCGTCATAGGCGCCCGTGTTATGGCTGCACTGCACAAGTTGGATGAAGTTGCCTACGTGCGCTTCGCTTCTGTCTACAGATCATTCAAGGATATAAACGAGTTCATGTCAGAGCTCAACGAGCTTCTCAATAGGGAGAAATGAGATGTCGAGCAAAAGGGAATCCTACATGAGATGGGCCCTGGCTCTGGCCCTCGAGGGGCTTGGAAGAACTTCACCAAATCCGATGGTGGGAGCGGTCATAGTCAAGGGCGGAAAGATAGTCGGGGAGGGATACCACAAAAAGGCGGGCACGCCTCATGCGGAGGTGAATGCCCTAGAGGATGCGGGGTCGAAAGCGAGAGGGGCGGATATGTATGTCACTCTGGAGCCCTGTGTCCATCACGGGGAAACGCCCCCCTGTGTCGATGCGATAGCTACGGCGGGAATCAAGCGTGTCTTCATCGGAACCAGGGATGTGAATCCTCTCGTAAATGGCAAGGGGATCAGGGCACTGCAGGATAAAGGGATCGATGTATCGGTCGGCATACTGGAAGAAAGCTGCGTTAAATTGAATGATCGTTACAATCGCTTTATGATCAGCGGCGTTCCCCACGTTACGGCTAAGACCGCGCTCTCTCTTGATGGAAAGATTGCCGTCGCTACCGGAGAATCGAAGTGGATCACCAACAAAGAATGTAGAAACTATGTGCATAGAATTCGCGGTACGGTCGATGCGGTGATGGTAGGGGGAGGGACCGTCCGCAAGGATGACCCTCGCCTGAACGTCAGGCTGAAGAATTGGCACGGCCTCATGCCGGTGGCTGTAGTAGTAGACAGCGCTCTAAACATACCTCGCAGCGCGAGGCTTTTTCGCCGTCCGAAGCAGAGCTGCATCTTCGCCACAACTGCGAAGGCCCCTGCATCAAGAGTTCGCTGGATAGAGAAAAATGGCTTCACTGTGATGAGGTGTCGTGCCACAGGTTCGGGGCGCGTTTTTCTGCCCCACATGCTTCAGAAGCTAGGGGAACTTGGAATTACTTCCATACTTCTCGAGGGTGGTGGAGAACTTTTTTCCGATTTCATAAAACGCAAGCTGGTGGACCATATGGTGGTCTGCATGGCTCCTGTTTTCATCGGGGGAGGAGGGAAGGATTTTCTCCCCGGTATTGCGATACCGAGCATTGATAAAGTTGTGAAACTCTCCGGCGTTTCGATACAGCGATTTGGAGACAACTTTGTCATCGAGGGTTCGGTCGTGAGAGGGGGCGGCGGTGTTCACCGGAATAATTGAGGGAGTTGGCGAGGTTCGCTCCGCCAGAAAAAGAGATGATGTGCTCCTCCTCGAAATAGCATCCGAATTTGACATCGAAAGATGCAATGTCGGCGATTCCATTTCAGTCAATGGCTGCTGTCTGACGATCACTTCCCGGCTCGGAAAATGTTTTTGGGCAGATGTCTCACCTGAGACGATTTCGAGGTCCACACTGGGCAAGCTAAAGCCTGGGATGCGTGTAAACCTCGAGCGGGCGATGCAGGCGGGGGGGCGTTTTGGCGGCCACCTGGTGCAGGGACACGTCGATGGTGTTGGAAAAGTTATTGATATTATTACTAAAACAGGGTTTCAGGAGTTCAGCATAGAAATTCCGCACAACCTTTCCAGGTACATGGTCGAAAAGGGTTCGATCGCGGTGGATGGGGTAAGCCTGACTATATCGAGATGCGGAGGGAACTCCTTCAGCGTGGTGGTGATATCACACACCAAGCTAAACTCGACATTTCACTCGATGCGCATCGGAGATGAGGTCAACTTAGAAGTTGACATAATCGGCAAGTATGTTGAGAAACTTGGCTTTCTCGACAGCGAGCAGTATTCGGAGAGGTCGAAGATTACAGAGGAATTTCTCAAGAAACACGGATTCTAATCATGGCCGTTATAGATTTCAAAGAGCACGCTGGCAGCATCGCAGCGGTGGAGAGGGCTCTCGCCGATTTCAGGGCGGGGCGGATGGTGATACTCGTCGATGACGAGGACCGCGAAAATGAGGGCGACCTCGCAATGGCTGCGGAGATGATTACTCCCGAGGCTGTCAACTTCATGGTTAAATTTGGACGCGGGCTTGTCTGTCTGACCATCACCGATGAAGACGCGAAAAAACTCGATCTTCCGATGATGGTCGGCAAAAACACCTCCGCCTTTCATACCGGATTTACCGTTTCGATAGATGCGAAGCACGGCACTACCACCGGCATCTCAGCCGCCGATCGCGCCACGACAATTCTCGCCGCGATCGCCGACGGTGCGAAGCCTGAGGATCTGGTCAGGCCGGGTCACATCTTTCCTCTGTGCGCCAAAAAAGGCGGAGTTTTGGTTAGGACTGGACAGACCGAGGGCTCCGTTGATCTTGCCAGGCTCGCCGGAATGAAGAGCGCGGGAGTAATCTGCGAGATCATGAACGATGACGGTTCGATGGCGCGCATGCCCGATCTTGAAAAATTTGCGAAGAAGCACTCCCTTTCCATAGTGAGCATAGAGGATATCGTTCGATACAGGATGAGGAAAGAATCCCTGGTTCACCGCAGCTCTGGTGCGAAGCTCCCCATCTTTTGCGATGAGGGTTTTAAGATTTTTTCCTATACCAACGACATAGATTCGCATGCGCACATCGCCCTCGTTAAGGGGGATCTTTCCAGCGGTGAGCCAGTCTTGGTCAGAGTTCATTCGGAGTGCTTGACCGGCGATGTTTTTGGTTCGAGCAGATGCGACTGCGGTGCGCAGTTGAAAAAATCCCTGGAGATGATTTCGGCTGAAGGGCGGGGCGCGCTGCTTTACATTCGCCAGGAGGGGCGTGGAATAGGGATTCACAACAAGATCAACGCATACGCTCTTCAGGACCAGGGTTTTGATACGGTCGAGGCTAACGAAAAATTGGGATTTAAAGCCGACCTTCGCGATTATGGCATTGGCGCGCAGATTTTGGTCGATCTGGGAATCCGCAAGCTGCGTTTGATGACTAACAATCCCAAGAAAGTGGTAGGGCTTTCTGGATATGGCATAGAGATAGTCGAAAGGGTTTCGATAGAGATTGAACCAGGGGAGTACAACGAGTTCTATCTGAAAACAAAGCGTGAAAAAATGGGGCATCTGTTGGAGAAGGTTTGAAGCGGATGCTTTGGGAGGATATGATATGCCGAAGATAATTGAAGGGGGCCTGTCGTCGAAGGGTTTGAGGATGGCGGTCGTGGTGAGCAGATTTAACGATTTCATAACCTCCAGGCTCGTCGATGGGGCGATGGATGTGATATCCAGAAGCGGTGGAGATTTGGAGAATGCGGTTCTCGTCAAAGTCCCCGGTGCCATGGAGATATCGCTTGCGGCGAAGAAGCTGGCTGAAAGTGGAAAATACGACGCCGTCATTTGCCTGGGTGCGATAATCAGGGGTTCGACTCCTCATTTCGAGCACGTGGCCAATCAGTCTGCCCGCGGTCTAGCGCAGACGATGCTTTCCAGCGGAATTCCTATCAGCTTTGGAGTTATCACGGCCGACAACCTCGAACAGGCGATAGAGAGGGCCGGCACGAAGCAGGGCAACAAGGGTTCCGAAGCCGCGTTGGCTGCTATAGAGATGGCCAACGTCCTGAGAAATATAGGCTGACGATGGGAATTAGAAGAAAAGCCAGGGAATGCGTGGTTCAGATGCTCTACCAACTCGACGTTGGCGGAGAAGATGCTCGCATGGTCAGGAACAACTTTTGGAGGGGCAACGAGTTTTCATCCGAGGTTGTGGAATTTGCCAACGTTCTTTTTGACGGAGTCGTTTCCAATATCGAGAAGATAGACTCCTCCATTTCGGACAATTCTACGAACTGGAAAATATCGAGGATGGCAGCCGTAGACAAGAGCGTGCTTCGGGTTTCAGTGTATGAACTTTTGTTCAGGGTGGACATCCCGATCAAAGTCTCTATCAACGAGGCCGTGGAAATAGCGAAGCGTTTTGGAACTTCCGAAAGCGGCGCCTTTGTCAACGGCATACTTGATAATATAGCCAAGACCTCTTCCCTTCCGAAAAAGGCCGATAGAGAAAATGAAAATGACTAAAAAGACCATCATAGTCGCTACTTCAGCCGGGTTTTGCTGGGGAGTCAGAAGGGCTTTCGACAAGGTCCTCGATGTCGCCAAGAATCATCCGGAAAATCATCCCGTCCATACCTATGGTCCGCTGATACACAATCCACAGGCTGTTGAAATGCTGGAGCAACAGGGGATCTGCGTTATAGATGAAATACCTGTCGAGCTCTCCGGTACTGTCGTGATACGAACCCATGGGGTTCCGCCTGAAGAAAGAAAACGGCTGGAGAAGTGCGGAGCTGTAATTTGCGATGCGACATGTCCGGACGTGGGGCGCATCCAAGGGACGGTTCGAGGCCATCTGAGAAAAGGCTATTTTATCATAATCATCGGCCATAAGGAGCACCCTGAGGTAAAGGCACTGCTCGGTTTTGCGGAGGACCGTGGAGCTTGCGTGAACACCGCTGCCGAAGTGGAGGCCCTTCCTCCCGACCTTGGGAAGGTCTGCGTCGTCTCGCAGAGCACGCAGCAGAGAGAAAAATTCGAGCAGCTTGTAGCCCTTATAAAGTCGAGATTTCCCGAGTGCCTCGTCTTCGATACTATATGCCGTTCCACTGGAATGAGGCAGGAGGAGGTAAGGGATTTGGCGAGGCGCGTCGATGCGATGGTGGTGGTTGGGGGGAGAAACAGCTCCAACACAAACAGGCTTGCGGAAATATCGAGGGAGTGCGGCGCTGCTACATTTTTCATCGAAACCGATGATGAGATTTCAATGGACGATTTCAAAGATGCCACGACGATAGGAATAACAGCGGGGGCTTCGACTCCCAGTTGGGTGATCGACCGTGTCGTGGCGAAGCTCACCGAATCGGAATAGCGTTTGGCAGAGGGGCGATATGTATCACAACGGAAGAAAACTTTTTGGCACCGACGGGGTTCGCGGCATAGCAAACAGCTATCCCATGGACTCCTGCACTGCTGTGAAACTTGGGCAGGCGATAGCGAATCATTTTTGCAATGCCGCAGGGCTCAAGAGGATAGTCATAGGAAAAGACACCAGGCTCTCAGGTTACGTTTTCGAGTCGGCGTTGGTTGCCGGAATCTGCTCGATGGGAGTGGATGCCATGCTCGTGGGGCCGCTTCCCACTCCGGGAATAGCATTTATAGCTCACAGCATGCGCGCGAGAGCCGGGGTTATGGTTTCCGCCTCGCACAATCCTGTGGAATACAACGGCATCAAGTTTTTTGACAACCAGGGTTTCAAGCTTCCCGACGAGACCGAGTTCAACATGGAGCGCATGATATTTAGCGGAGATCTCGACAGGTTGAGAGTTCCTCCCCTCGAGATGGGGAAGGCGTACAGGATAGACGACGCAGGCGGACGTTACATACAGTACATCAAGGGTACCTTTCCTACGCAGCTGACGCTCGATGGTTTCAACATAGTTTTGGATTGCGCCAATGGCGCCGGTTACAAGGTGGCTCCTACCATTTTCTCCGAGCTTGGCGCGCGCGTCCATGCGATATTCAATCAGCCGAACGGGCTCAATATAAATGTGGATTGCGGAGCCCTCCATCCGGCGAAGATGTGCAGGATAGTGCGTGAGCAGGGGGCTGATGTTGGGATAGCTTTGGACGGCGATGCCGACAGGGTAATCATGTGCGACGAAAACGGCGCCCTCGTCGATGGAGACGCTCTTATTGCCATATGTGCCTTCCATCTTCATTCGAAGGGTTCGCTTGCAAAGGATACCGTCGTCGGCACGACGATGAGCAATATGGGGCTTGAAATATCGCTCGCCCGAAAAGGAATCAAGCTTCTGCGCACGGATGTCGGAGACCGATACATCATGGAGGTGATGCGCAGCGGGGGATACAATCTGGGAGGAGAGAACAGCGGCCACGTGATATTCCTTCATCATACTACTTCGGGAGACGGGATTCTGGCAGCGCTTCGCGTTCTTTCGATCATGCGTCAGAATGGAAAGAGGCTTTCGGAGCTGGTCGCTGAAAGTTTCAAACCCTTTCCCCAAAAGATAATAAACGTTCCTGTCAGGGAGAAAGTTCCCTTCGAAGGGATGAAGGGCGTCGCCGCGGAGATCAAAAAGACAGAGGAAACGCTTGGCAAACACGGCCGTCTCCTGGTCAGATATTCCGGTACTGAGAATATCGCGCGAGTGATGGTGGAAGGTGAAAACGAATCTCAGATAGGCGATCTGGTCGCTGCAATTGCCGATGCTATCAATGCCGAGATAGGTTTGGAGGGTTGAATTGTTCCAAAATCTCAAGACAGCTTTTTCAAAAACCTTCGATGCGATGTCCGGCAAGGGTAAGCTGAAAGAGTCCGACGTGCTCGCTGCAGCGCGGGAAATCAAGCTGGCTCTTCTCTCCGCCGATGTGCATTTCGCGGTTGTGAAGGATTTCGTCGAAAAGGTCTCCGTGCAGGCCGTGGGTGAAAAGGTCCTTTCCTCTATCACGCCGGCCCAGCAGTTCACGAAAATTGTTCACGACGAATTGGTAATCGCGCTCGGGAAAGCGCATCAGCCATTCGATTTTGCCTCTTCTCCTCCTCTCGTCACGATGGTGGTCGGTCTTCAAGGAAGCGGCAAGACGACAACAGCTGCGAGGTTCGCCCTCCTTTGCAAGAAGATCGGGAGAAGACCTCTGCTTGTTTCCGTCGATGTGTACAGGCCTGCCGCCATCTCACAGCTTAAGATCATGGCGGAAAAATGCGGTGTGGATTTCATCGATGCCGATCCCAAGACCAAGCCTGTAAAGATCGCCAAAGAGGCGAGAAGACATGCGGAGAGATTCGGGTACGATACTTTGATAATAGATACCGCTGGCAGGCTTCACATCGATCAGCTGATGATGGATGAGGTCAGCGAGATTTCCAAAAAGGTCGAGGCTCAGAGGATCCTTTATGTCGCCGATTCCATGACCGGGCAGGATGCCGTGAAAGCAGCCAAAGCGTTCAACGAGCTTCTCGAGATTACTGGCGTGGTCCTCACCAAACTCGATGGAGATGCAAGGGGAGGGGCGGCGCTTTCGGTCAAGGCCGTGACTGGTAAGCCGATATTATATGTTGGCACCGGGGAGCGAATTGAGGACCTGGAACCCTTTTATCCGGAGCGCATGGCGGGGCGCATACTCGGTATGGGTGATGTCGTGAGCCTGGTTGAGCAGGTGCAGGCGAACGTCGATCAGGGAGAGGCCGAGCAGATAGCCAAAAAGCTCTCCGGCGGCAGAGTTACCTTCGATGATTTCGTAGAACAGCTGAAAATGATGAAAAAAATGGGTCCGTTGGAGAAATTTATGGGTATGATCCCCGGTTTTGGGGTTATTGCCGATAAAATTGACCCGGTTACGCTTGAAAAAGAGCTGAGGCGCAAGGAGGCGATGATATCCTCCATGACGAAGTCGGAGCGTTCGAACCCCAAACTTTTAAACGGCTCTAGGCGTAAAAGAATCGCTTTAGGATCAGGGGTTTCAGTCACTGATCTGAACCGATTTATAAAGGAGTTCGAGCTATATTCCGAGATGATGAGGAAGTTTTCCAAGGGCGGTATGAAAAAACTCTTTAAAGGCTTGACTACACAAGCCTTTTCTTGATAACAGCTCTCGCCCTTTACCCGAGTTAATTAAAAAGATTCTGGAGGAAGTATGTCTGTGAAGATCAGGCTGGCAAGGCGTGGAAAGAAAAATGCTCCTTTTTACCACATAGTGGTTTCCGACGAGCGTCAACCGAGGGACAGCTCCTTTGTCGAACTTGTTGGCACCTATGATGTGAGCAGCAAGGAGAAGCGTGTCGTGGCTGATAAGGAACGCATAGCTTATTGGCTGAGCAAGGGTGCAAAGCCCACCGAGACGGTTTCCAAGCTGATCAAGAACATCTAAAATATTTGAGATTCCCTCAAGGAGGAAGTCGTATGTCCGAGGAATCGATCAGCAAGCTTATTGAGATGATCGCCAAGGCTCTTGTCGATAAACCAGATTCGGTCGAGGTTACCGAGGTGGATGGGGAGCAGACTAACATAATTGAACTCAAGGTCGCCAAAGAGGATCTTGGGAAAGTCATTGGCAAGCAGGGCAGGACTGCAAGGGCTCTTCGCACGATCCTTTCCGCTGCATCTACCAAGATACGCAAGCCTTCGGTGTTAGAGATTCTGGAATAGTTTCCGTGTGCAGCAAATCCAATAAATCAACCGGCCTCGTCGAATGCGGACGGGTGGGCAGGGCGGTCGCTCTTAAGGGCGAGTGTCAGGTCATCTGGGCTAGCGGAAGCTGCCCGGTCTCAAAGGGCGAGCATCTTTTGTTGTCAAGGGATGGCAAATCCGAATTTGAAAAGTTCGCTGTCGTGGGTCTTCGCACCCAGGGCTCTTTTTCCATCGTGCGCTTCGACGGGATTTCAGACAGAAATTCGGCGAAAACGCTGAACGGCAGCCTGATATTCATAGAGGAAGAAAGGCTTCCTCAGCTCGGAAAAGGTGAATACTACAGCTATCAGATTCTTGGGATGAAAGTCGTAACCGAAGAAGGAATCGAGGTAGGAGAAATAGTGCGGATATTTACAGCGGGCGAAAATGATGTATACGAAATTCTTCCCGATGGCGCGAAGCGCGGAAGTGAGATCATGGTGCCGGCGATCTCCGAAGTGATCCGCAATATAGATATTGCGAAAAAAGTAATGACCATCCGCCCGATGGAGGGGATGTTGGATCAGGGATAGATGAAATGAAAATAGACATACTTACAATTTTTCCGCAGATGTTCGATTCCCCCTTCACCGATTCGATAATCAAACGCGCCAGGCAAAAGGGGATCGTCGAGATCGAGACTCACGATATAAGGGAGCACTCGAAAGACAAACACAGAAGCGTGGATGATTCACCTTACGGAGGGGGCGCCGGAATGGTGATGATGGCCGGGCCTCTCGTCGAAGCGGTTGAGGGCATCTCTCGTGGAAAGAATTCTCAATGTATACTGCTCGCGCCGCAGGGAGAGCCTTTTACTCAGAAGCTCGCGAGGGAGCTCTCGCAGCTGGACCAAATAATCCTGATCTGCGGAAGATACGAAGGCATAGACCAGAGGGCGATAGATCTCGTGGTGGAGAGGGAAATTTCCATCGGTGATTACATCCTTAGCGGAGGTGAGATACCGGCGATGGTGATCGCCGACTCGGTGATACGCCTCCTCCCTGGAGCCCTTGGCAATGAGGCCTCCGCGGAACTGGAATCGTTCGAATCCGGGCTTCTCGAACATCCGCATTATACCCGTCCCGAGGTTTTTAGGGGGATTGCGGTTCCCAAAGTACTTCTCTCAGGAAATCATGCAGATATAGAGAGATGGCGCCATGAGGAGAGTCTTCGCCGGACCTCGGAGAGGCGGCCCGACCTCATCGCAAAGTTCGAATGCCGGGAGACTTTTTCGGGTACATCCAAAAAACATCCGAGCTAAATAGTTGACAAATAGGGGTTAAGTGGGTAGAAGCCCCGAGCTTTAAAGGCCCCGTAGGAGGGGAGAGAGAGGATGGAGCCGGTTATGAACATAATGGAAAAAATCGATAAAAGCGGCCTTCGCGGAGATCGTCCCAGCTTTAGACCCGGCGATACCTTAAAAGTTCACTGCCGTATCAAGGAGGGTGAGAAGGAGCGAATCCAGATATTCGAAGGTGTTTGCATAAAGCGCCGCAGGGCGGGGGTCAGTTCTTCCTTTACCGTCAGAAAAATTTCCTTCGGTGTTGGAGTTGAAAGGGTTTTTCCCCTTCACTCGCCGCAGGTCGAAAAGATAGAAGTGGTGACCTCAGGGAGCGTTCGTCGTTCCAAACTTTATTACCTGAGGGAGCTCAGCGGTAAGGCCGCAAGGATCAAAGAGGGTCAGCGCGAATACTTGTTGGAAGACGGGGGAATCGCAACGGATGAAGACGCAGCCGAAGCCCCGCAGTCCGAAGAGAAGGCGGGAGAGTAAAACTTCGCCATTTGATTTCGAAGATCTTCTTCGCAAAAAAGGTTTTCTTGCGATAGCAGGCGTCGATGAGGCCGGTCGCGGGCCTTTGGCGGGTCCTGTGGTCGCAGCGGCCGTCATTCTTCCCGAGGGTTTCAGGTTGGAAGGACTGAGGGATTCTAAAAAGCTCACAGCCAAAAGGCGTGAGTTTTTTTATTCTGAGATAGTCGATAGATCTCTGGCCTATTCCATCTCCTCTGTTTCCCCAGAGGAGATCGACCGGGTCAACATTCATCAGGCCTCTTTGCTCGCTATGTCGCGCGCGCTGGATGGCCTTGCGATGAAACCCGATGCCGTCATGGTTGACGGACCTTATAAAATTGACAGTATTTCGGTCGAACAGTTTCCTATCATCGGAGGGGATGATAAGTCTCACACGATAGCCGCGGCCTCTGTTGTGGCGAAGGTCTTCAGGGATAGCATCATGTCGCGGCTTTCCGAAGAGTACCCTTGTTTTTCCTTCGCTTTGCACAAGGGGTATGGAACCCGGGCGCATTTTGAAGAGATCAGACTACACGGCATCACGCCGGTTCATCGCCACAGCTTTCTCAAGAAATTCCATCTGCGCGTTGACTAGTGGATTCTATCCGGCTATCTAACCAATCAGAACGACTGGAGGATTTATGGCGATGAAGAGCAAGATGAAATCGGCCGAGCTGGCCTCTACGGCGGAAGGGCGTCAGTATCACATAGGGCTCGCCCCGGGCGAGGTGGCGCCCTATATAATGATGTGCGGAGATCCGGCGCGCGTTTACAAGGTTGCCGAATACTTCGACGAAAAGAATCCTCCGGTCTGCAATCGTGAGTATGTAACTATCACCGGAAAGTACAAAGGGCTTCCGATAAGCGTGATGGCCACTGGCATGGGACCCGACAACACCGAGATCGCTGTGATAGAACTTTCGCAGATCGTCGCTAATCCGACATTCATAAGAGTTGGAACAAGCGGGGGGCTTCGCGAGGGGGTTTTGCTTAACAATCAGGTGATCTCCACCGGTTCAGTGCGCCTGGAGAATACATCCACGGCTTTTGTCTTCGAGGGATATCCTGCGGTGGCACATCATGAGGTCGTCCTCGCTCTGATAGAGTCTGCAAATCGAATGCGCTTGCAATATCATGTCGGCTTGACTGCAACAGGCAGTGGTTTCTACGGTCTGCAGGGGCGCAAGGTCCCCGGTTTTCCCATTCGCGATGAGGAGATTCCGAAAAAACTTGCCCGGATGAACGTCTGCAACTTTGAGATGGAATCATCATGTCTTTTTACCCTTTCGAATATGGCCGGACACAGGGCGGGGATGGTCTGTCTCGTCATTGCGGACAGGCGCGAGAATGTCTGGATAGATCCGGCCGACATGGCCGCGGGAGAGAAGAGGGTGATCGAAATCGCGCTCGGCGCTTTCGGTGTTCTCGATGAGATAGACAGGGCGAAGGGAAAAGCAAAATTCTGGTCCCCGTCGATGGGGCTATAACGGAGGGGAGATGGAGCGCTACATGGGAGTGCTGGGAATTATCGTGCTGTTTGCCCTGGCATTTTTGATGTCCAATAACAAGAAACGGATCAATTTCAGAACCCTCATAGTGGGTTTTTCCATCCAGTTTGGAATGGGACTTCTGCTGATCAGCTGGCCACGTGGAAATGATGCGATACAATGGTTTGCCATGAAGGTCACCTCCTTCCTCATGCTCACCGATCACGGCACTAAATTTCTTTTTGGTTACATAGTGGATCCTTCGAAGGCGGACATTTTCGGATTTCAGTTCGCTTTCAGGGTTTTGCCGATAATAATATTTTTTGCGTGCTTCATGGGGATTCTCTACTACTTGGGAATCATGCAGAAGATAGTCAAAATTTTTGCGTGGGTGATGTCCAGGCTTATGAAGACCTCCGGCGCTGAGTCTCTTTCCTGTTCTGCCAATATATTTCTGGGACAGACAGAGGCTCCCCTACTGATAAGGCCCTTTCTCAATCGCTGCACGATGTCGGAACTTTGCGCTATAATGGTCGGCGGTTTCGGAACGATAGCCGGAAGCGTCATGGCCGGGTATATAGCGATGGGAATTCCTGCGCAGCACATAATAATCGCATCGATGATGGCTGCTCCGGCGAGCCTCATGGTTGCGAAGATAATCTTTCCTGAAACTCAGGTCTCCGAAACTGCGGGAAGCGTCAGCCTGCCGAAGATCGACGTCGGCAGCAACGTCCTTGATGCCGCTTCCAGAGGGGTTTACGACGGGCTGCATCTGGCGCTCAATGTGGCGGCGATGCTTATCGCATTCATTACGCTCATCGCCTTTATCGATAAGCTTCTCCTCGTTCTGGACAGGCTCATCGACGGCACGCTTTTGGGAGGCGCTTTAATGGCCAACGGGGAGTACGAAGGGTACTTCCCCGGAAGTTTGAAGACTATTCTGGGGACGATTTTTTCCCCGCTTACTTTTTTGATGGGTGTTCCGAGGCAGGATGTCTTCGAGCTTGCGAATCTTCTCGGGACGAAGCTGGCGCTGAATGAGTTCGTAGCCTACGCCAAGCTCGCCCCGTTGATCGAAAGTGGCGCCATCACGCCCAAGGCGCAGATCATGGGTACGTATATGCTCTGCGGTTTTGCTAACTTCGCTTCGATAGGAATTCAGATAGGCGGTCTTTCGGCATTGGCCCCCGAGCGCCGCAGCGATCTTTCCAAGCTAGCGATGCGCGCTATGCTCGGAGGCGCGATAGTTTCCTGTCTTACTGCGACTATAGCCGGTATATTGATAGGGTAGAAATTTTCGCTAACGCTCCTCTCTTATCATCATAATAAGGAGATCAACATGCAGCTGTTTCGTGAAATAAAAAAGAAGTTGGCGGTTTTTGGGATAGCGGCCCTCTGTTTTGGATATTTCGCCTCGTATGTCCCGTACTCCATGATGACGAAAATGATCACCCGCGGATTTTTCGCGGGGATGAACGGAGTCGGTTTCACGGGCGTGGAGATCCAGCCGATGGCGATCGTTGCTGGTTTTATCTCGATATACGTGATAATCACGATTGCCGGTTGGTGGAAATACGCCACGCATTTTAATTTTCTCGGTTATTCCATTCCGCGTCCACGTTGGTTCACCGTGATATCAGGCATTTGCACCTCCTCTCAGATCATCACTACTACGCTTGCATACACCTTCAGCGGAGTGAGCATAGTTTTTGCCATGCTCCTCATGCGCGGCGGCGTTCTGGTCATAGCTCCGATCGTCGATACGATCGTGAAAAAGAGAAGGCGAAATGTGTACTGGCCCTCGTGGGTAGCCTCCGCTTTGAGCATGGGCGCGCTGCTCGTAGCTTTTATGGGTGATGGCGGATCGGCGATGACCATAGTCTGTGCCATCGACATAATCGTATATCTGGTCGGATATTTCTTCAGGCTATATATGATGAGCACTTTCGCCAAGAGCAGTGACTACGCGGAAAAGATGCGCTACTACGTCGAAGAACAACTCATTGCGATGCCTCTGCTCCTCGTCTCGATGTTTATCATCGCCCTGTTCGGCATTGGCTCCGGAAGGGAGAGCGTCCCCGGTCAGCTGTGGTGGGGATTCGTCGGTCTTCCAAAGACTCCGTATTTCATCCATACTTTGCTGATAGGGCTCTTTTCACAGGGGACGGGCATCTTTGGCACCCTCATCTATCTCGACAAGCGTGAGAATACCTTCACGGTTCCGGCCAATCGTTCCTCAAGCGTCATCGCCGGCCTGATAGCGACTTATGCGCTGGCCATCTTCTATGGTCAGAGCTATCCGGATTTCTATCAGCTCCTGAGCGTCGGTATGATTTTGTTCGCGATCGTCTTTCTCGCCTACAGAGCTTGGATGGATAAGAAAAACGCTAAGAGCTCCGCCGCCGCTGCGGGAAAGTGATCCCTTCCTTTTTCAGAAGGGCGATCTTTTTTTCGATGCCGAGCGAAAATCCTCCTATGGATCCGTCTGACGCTATCACCCGATGGCAGGGTATTTTTACAGGATGCGGATTTGCGCCGCAGGCGTTGGCGACAGCCCGACAGCTTTTCGGGTGACCGATTCTCCTTGCGAGCTCTTTGTAGCTGATCGTCTTTCCGAACGGAATTTTTGCGATCTCCCGCCATACCATTCTCTGAAATTTTGTTCCTTCCCTGGTTTCGATATTTCCTCCTCGGGGGAGAGAAAGGCTATGTATTTCCAAATCTCTCCGCTCTTACTCCCTTAATACGCATGATTGTCCGATATCCAGCGATTTTTTGGGGGGATACAAAGTCTCTCTCTCCTTCGGAATCCCCCTGGAAGGGATTGCTAAAGCGTCAAAATACTTCCATCCCGTCTCACACGTTTCCCTCTTTGAGACGCACCAGCAGCCCTCTCAAAGTGAAAAAGATATAATTAACATATAGTTAGAAGGTTTTGTTTTACGTCTCTCTGGCATGCTTTCTGCAAACGCATGAATGCGGGAAAGAAGGGAGATCCTAAAATGAACAGGGGATACGAAGAGATTGGAGCTGAGGAAGTCAGGTCAGATCCGAATCTTTCCTCTCCGCTCGAGATCATGAGGAGGATGGGAGGGCGGGCGCGCCCGGTCCGAAATCCTTCCGGAAAGCAGGTCGATAGCATGCTTGCGGCCTATAAGGATCGCATGACCTACACCTTCATAATGGAGGGTGAGGTAGCCTCTATCCATTTTGATCGCCTCAGGGGTGAGATCTTCTTCAGAGGTCACAGCTTAAAGAACATGGAGCTTTCCGAGGCCCAGGTTCTCGCCCTTCACTCGCTTGTGGAAATTTTAAAGGAGGATGAGGAGGGAAAGAGTTTTTATGCCGACTACGAAGCAACTTTGAGTCGCCTCATGGCCGATAAGTAATTTGAGGGTCTGTGCCCTCTTTTCCCCAAGGTATAAAATGGTCGACCTTATAAACAGATTCAGGAAATCCGATGCGGTTGGCAGGTCAGGCGGAAGTGGCAGGACCACCTCTGCCAGCGATCTTCCTCTTGATCATCGTGTGACCTTCAGGGCCGGACCCAACGAGCAGTGGACCTACGAGGAGAATGGCAGAATCCACGTAAACGATGTGGATATCGAGGATATGATCGACAAGGAGAGAAGCGACATCCAGTTTCTCTGCGGCGTCTCCCGAGGTCTGCAGCTTTACCAGCTCGATATCTGGTCGAGAGGTGGAAAAGGGATGTCGGAGTTCAATGCGAAGGTGGGAGCCCTTCAGGAGAAGATTCATTCCCGGTTGATGAATATATACGAGCGCGTTACAGGCGGAATAAATTTCGAACTTCAGAGCGGAGAGTTCTGGGTAAACAATATAAATGTTCGGAAAGCGATACAGCTTTTCTACCAACGCCCGACGGAAAAGGTGAGAATATTTTTAATGGGGTTGCGCGATAAACTCGCCTTGATTCTCTCCGGTTCTCGTTCTAGCAAGAGATATGATGGAGTCGAAAGGGAAGTCTCAGCTCTCTACAGCGATATCTGCTTCGCGCTGGAATACATACCGGCCGATGCTCCTCCTCGCCTCGTCGCTCGCGACTGGCGCGTATAGTTCCAGACTCATACCCTCTGAATTTTTTGGTGCAATGCTGGTCCTTGGCGTTGCTTCATTTATATCGCTGATCGCGTGTGCGTGGTTCCGCTGGAATTTTTTGGCCTCAGTGTCTTTTGCCCTCATCGCATCCTTCGCCATCGGCGCATCCGCATCGATTCATGCGCAAAACTCAATCGGACTTGATGGGATTTCGCCGGATTCTAGCGTATCTTGTCTTTGCGAGGGGGTCGTTTCCGGAGTTCCACAGCGAAGGCGAAACGGATGCAGCGCCGATATAGATCTGAAGAACTGTGAATGTGCGGAGATGGCGCTTTCCTCTGTTTCTGGACGCGCGAGATTTTTCGCATCGAGGGCGAAGCTTCTTCCCCAAGAGGGAGAACGGGTGCGCTTCAGGTGCAGGTTTTTTGATTCGGATGAAAATGATAACCCCGGCAAATTCGAATACGGAAGATTTCTCGGTTCGCGTGGAATAGGTGCGACGGGCATGATCTACGGCCAGTTTGAAGTCATCGGCGAAGACAGCTCTATTTTACAGCGCGCGATTAACTGGGCCAGGAACAATATTGCGGCCTCCATACCCACATCTATTTCAGAGGAGCGCAGGGGCGTGATAGAGGCAGTAGCGCTTGGCAAGAAGGATCTCTTCAGCGGCGATTTGCGCCGCGAATTTTCGGCGGCGGGGATATCGCATATCTTCGCAATATCGGGTCTTCATGTGGGGCTTGTCTCGGCATTCATTTTTTTTCTCATAAAAATTTCTATCGGTAGGATTTCTTTTCTTTTGCTGTGCATGCCGGTTCAGAGAATTGCGGCGTTAGCTACGCTTCCTGCGATATGGTCGTATGTGGTGATAACAGGATATTCGATTTCATCGATTCGCGCCGGAATAATGATAACCGTCTATCTCTTTGGAATGCTTGTCGGGCGCAGGCAGGATCTCCTCAATACGTTGGCGATTGCGGTGGCGCTCATACTTCTCATTATGCCGCTTTCTCTCTTCGACATTTCCTTTCAGCTCTCAGTGACAGCGGTGTTGGGAATAGCCATCTTTGCCCGCCGCTTTGAGATTTTTTTGAAGGCGCGCTGCGTTGGGTTTTTCAAATCAAGATGGGCCCGCAGGATCGCCTCGTCCCTGATATCCACATCTTCGGTAACCGCTGCAGCCACGATAGCGGTTTCTCCGCTGGTTGCCTACCACTTCAAGATCGTAACACTTTTGGGTTTTTTTACAAATATAGTGGCAATTCCTGTTGCAGCCTTCGCGCTGGTTCCGGCTGCATTTATCGCATCGCTCGTGGCGCTATTTTCGCAATGGTTAGCTGCGGTGATCTGGCATCTCGTCGCGATTCCGGCGGGGGCTCTTCTCTCGATTTCAAATTTTTCCGCCGAGCACGGTTCGTGGGGGATCCTGAATTTCGCTCCCACCGCTTTGGAGTTGTCGCTCTTATATCTATTTCTGATATCCATAAGCGCATCCGATATTTTAAAAGGAAGATCGATGAGATTCATCCTGCCTGCGTTTTTTGCGCTCCTCCTTTTAGGCGATGCTCTATACTGGAGGGTGCTCCCTCTCTTTGAGACCCGTCTGCGGATTTATTTTTTCGACGTCGGGGAAGGGCAGTCGGCCTTGCTTCGTCTTCCGGGAGGAAGCGATATCCTAGTGGATGGAGGAGGCAATTCCGGGGAAAATTTCGACATAGGCGAGCGAATCGTTGCCCCGGCTCTCTGGTCGATGGGGGTTCATCGACTTTCTGCAATTGTTGTCACCGCTCCGAAGGTGACGCGCTTCAAGGGGCTTCGTTATATGATCGAAAATTTTTCGCCGGAGGAAATCATAGTCGGTTCGGCTTCCGGCCCCGATGCCGACGGTGCGGAATTTTCCTCCTTCCTGCAGTGGATAAAGTCGGAGGGCAATGCTCTTAAAGTTCTGCCTGCGGAAGTGACGCGCGAAATTCGTTCCGGAGTGGGGTTTGAATTCATAAACCAGATGCGCGACTTTGGCGCGAGACGCGGCGAATATTCCATATCCCTCAACATCATCCACGATGAGGTGAATATTCTGATGCAGGGAGATTCCGCCAGGGCCCCGGTTCCTTCCAATGCGCTTCTCTTTGCCGCTTCGATGGGGAAATACGATGTGGAAAAAATAGAGAGATCGATTCAGAGGCTCGATCCTGATTATGTTATTCTTTCAGACGAACGTCCGCGCTGGGTAAGGCCCTTCGTGAAGGATTCGTGGCGTTATCCGGAAGGGATTATAAAAACCGACAGGGATGGAATGGTTGAGGCGGTGAGCGACGGCAGCGACATCAGCCTGCGTTTTCCCATGAGACGAAGCGCCAGCCGACCGGTCCCCTTTCAACGGTCGCGTGGATGAGTTTTACCGTTCCGTCCTTAAGGGTTATGAAGGCCTCTATCGCCACGAGTTTTTTGTGGATCTCCTGCTGTGAGATCACTTCCACTTTTTCGACCGGGTTCGAATTGTAGTCGCTCTGTTTGAACTTCTTGCCGTATTTCTTGAAGTGACTTTTTATTATTTTTTCGCTGCGGGCGGAAGAGGGTTGGCGAGCGCAGGAGGCTCCCATCGCCGGGAACATCATGGCGGCTACGACGATAGCGGCTATCTCTTTTCTGATCTTCATCGGATTGCCTCGTTAACATGCCAGATAAAGGCAGGCAATGAAATTATTCAGTCGAAAGGGATGACTATGATCTCTCCCTTGGATGGGTTTCTTCGTATATTCGCATTGGCCTGCCGTATCCTCGTAGGGTCGATGCCGTACATCCAAGCTATCGAATTTACCGTTTCGTTGGGGGCCACTACGTGCCTTATGGATCCCCGCTGACTCTTTGGGGCCCTCGCCGCCGCTGCAATGAATATCGATCCCTTCCCCTCGGGCACCTTAATCGGATAAGCGATGGGGATGAGTTGGTCGCCCGATATTACCTTCGAGCTGAATCCGGGGTTCAGTTCCAGAAGTTCTTCCAGCGGTATGCCGGAGACGCCGGCCACGCTGGGAAGCGATATGTGATATGCGGTTCTCACCATCTCAAAGCGAAGAGGGTCGTCATATGATATGGGCCCGAAGTACTTTTCCGGGTTTTCGGCTACCTCCAGTGCAGCCAGATATTCCGGGAAAAAATTCCTCGATGCGAAGCCGTACGCGCGGTGTTTGAAATTTTTTACGATCTTCGCGATGTCTTTGGTGCCAAGCGTCTGGACGGCCTGTTTGAGGCGCCCTCTGCCCGCGTTGTAGGCGTTTATGGCCAGTGGCCACGTGCCGAGCTCATTGTAATTGTGCCTGAGCAGCTTGATAGAAGCGTGCGTCGCCGCGATCGGGTCGTTTCTCTCATCGACTATCTTGTTCATTCTCAGATATAATTTTCCGGTCTGTGGCATGAACTGCCATATTCCACTGGCTCCGACGGAGCTCTTCGCCTTCAGATTGAACATCGATTCGACGAAGATGAGTCTGCTCAGTTCGCGGGGCATTCCGCTTTCTTCGTATATTCTTTCGATCTCTCCGAGGTATCGCCCTGAATATTTTAGCCCGGCGATAAATTTGTCGCGCTGTCCAATCTGGGCGCGAACTCCAAACTCCTCCGCGGCGCGTTGGAATTTTTTCGGATCACCCACATTGTCAAAGAGCTTTTTGATTCTCCACTCCTCGTCGTTTAGAGAGGATGAGAGGCGCTGGTTTTGAGCCAGCATTTCCAGTATGGAAACTATTCGTTCGCGCTTTTCCTCGATGAGTTTTTCCTTTTTGTGCTGTTTTTCCAGCTCCGAGAGGCGCATGTCCCCTTCGATATATCCCAGATCTACGACATCATAGATGATATCGAGATAGATGGGATGATGCAGGACGACCTGGTTCTTGTCGTATCGGGAATAGATCGCCTTCCAGAATGCCACATCCTTTTCCAACTCAGGCGGTGTGAAGATCCAGGAATATTCTTTCTTAGATCTTCTGAGAACGTGCGCGGGCGGCTCGTGAATCGCCAGGCTGGATCTTGGGTACGTGACGAGCGTTATGGATGAACCTCTGGGAGTATCCTCCGCAACCGGTACGAAGTTGTCGGGGACTCCCTGAAAGGTTTCGGTCGGTTCCGGCTCAATCGGTACAGCATTTCCAAAGCTGCTGTCATCGACAGCTGCGCCGCTACCTCCCGCCACGTCTGGAGACTGATTGGGATCCGTCAATGTCAAATCCTGCGCCTGTGCATCCTGACCCGGAGGGATCGGGACCTGCTCAGGTTTGAAATAGGCGAGCTGTCCGGATGGATTTTCAATCTTTACTTCAGCCGCCTGTTTCTCCTTTTCAAGATCGACGATAGATGAGAGATTTTTCGCCGAGGGAAAATTTTTCTTCGTCGCGGAACCGGCGCCTATTCCCGCGCGTCCAAGGTGGTCCGGAATCGCCAGGATTATGAACGCCGCAACCGCTGCCACAAGGCATGCGGAGATGAATCCATGCAGTATTCTTGAAGACCTCTCTTTGCTCACGGCGTGGCCTCCGCTATCATCTTCACCACTTCAACCTCCGCACGGTGCGCGGCATCGGCCCCCTTTGGGAGTCCATTTACGAGGATTGCAAATGCTGCTATTTTGCCACTTTTCATGGGAACGTATCCGGCCAGCGTGCTTACTCCGCCGAGGGTTCCGGTCTTGGTCCTTGCGATTCCTCGCACCCTGTCCGCAAATTTCCAATTGCGAGTCGTTCCATCGACCCCCATGATCGCGAATGAGGATATTAGATCCGGCCTTATCGCGAAGTCGCTATATGCCGAAGCGAGAACCTGTGCCAATGCGTTTGCGGTGATGCGAGTCTGATCGGAGAGGCCGGAGCCGTTTTCGATGGAGAAGGATTCCTGTGGGATCCCAATGGAACGCATGTATTCCGATATCACAGAGATCCCCTTGGAGGTCGAGCCCGGGCTTCCGAAGCGCACGGCTCCCATGTGCTTGGCGATCTGTTCAGCTATGAAATTATTGGAAAACTTATTCATCGAGCGAATCAGTTCCGACATGGGCTTCGAATTCTTTCTGGCGATCAAATGCGCACCCTGCGGAACAGTCGCGTGGCGAACCGTTGAACCCACCTCGACGCCATTTTGGCGAAGCGCAAAGGCCAGCGCTGATGCTGCGAATTTTATTGGGTCGCTTATGCTTCTGTGAATCGCCTGCACTCCGGCGTTTTTTGGAATCGAGCCCGTAAGCAGGAAGGTTTCTCCATGAGAATTTTGGGATGAGGATATCCCCACATTGTATTTTCCGCCCGTCGTCACCTTGTTTACGATGGAGATGTAGTCGACCGGCGGCTCCACGCTTACGATAGCAGGGGCGCCTGCGCCATCGCCGGGGGCCACCTTGATCGTTATCGCGTTGAAGTTCACCGCGGCTGCGGAGGTCTTGGCTGCGTAGGCCCTGCCGTCGTTGCCGTTCTTTCTGGGAAATTCGTGCGAGTCGAAGAATGAATCGTCGATTACGATCGCTCCGGTGATCTTTTGGATTCCTACGCCGCGGACGTCACGCGCCGCTTTCCAAACTTCCTCGGAGACCAGCATCGGATCCCCCGTACCATGCACGTAGAGGTTGTTTATAACCCCGCCTGTGGGTTCATGGTCTGAATAGAAGGATGTCTTCATCCTGTAATTCGGTCCGAGGGAAGATAGGGCGGCTGCTGCGGTCAATATCTTCATACAGGAGGCGGGGTTTAGCGGGATATCCTGATTATGCATCGCCAATGGTTGCCCGCTTTCGGCGTCTATCACAGCTATTGCGGTTCCCTCCCTGCTGAAGCCCGGATTGCCGAGGGCCTTGTTCAGGTTCAAGGAACTGGCCGCCGAGAGTGGGGATGCGGCGGCAATCGATAGCAAGGTTATCCCTGATACGAATGTTCTTTTGAGTCTGTTTGACATAGGTCATTGTTCCACGTAATTTGTCAGGAGTCAGGCAGGGGGTATCTATGATATTTTGCGGTAAATATCAAACGAATCCGGAGCTAATTCCTTTTCGGAAGCCGGGGGGCTTTTTCTCATCCTCGAATGATTTAATCGGGGATCACGTAAAAACCGCATCCCGCGATCTGACTGATCGTACCACCGCCGCAGCTGGCGGTTTAAAGAATGCGGGAATGATGAGGCCTCTCTCGTTACGGTTTGGACTTCTGGTCTGCCTGATCTCGATGATCCTCTCCTTCTCCTGCTCGCGCTCCGCCGAAACGGATTTCACGCTTAGGGTAGGTATTCCAAACGGCCCGGTAACTCTCGACACGAGGCTTGCCACGGACTCGTACGGGATAATGATCTCCCGTCTCATCGGCGACGGGCTCTTCAAGCTCACCCCAAACTTCGAAGTCGTCCCCAATCTGGTCGAAAGCTACGAGCAGCCGAGCGAGACGATCTACATCTTTCGTATCAGGGAAGGGGTGAAGTTTCATAACGGACTTCCTCTGACCGCGGAGGATGTGGAGTATACTTACAAGTCGATACTGGGAAGCGAGCTCAACTCCCCATTCAAAGGGGCCTTCGACAGGGTCAAGGCTATGGAGGTGCTGTCGCCGACATCGATCAGGATAGAACTCAAGGAGCCCTATGCGCCATTTCTGACCGTTCTGGGAATAGGAATCGTCCCGAAAAAGACCGCTTCTGAGATGGGCGAGGGCTTCGGGACCGCCCCCGTCGGCACTGGCCCGTACAAGCTCATTCGATTCGTTTCCGATTCCATAGTGGAGCTTGAGGCCAACGCCGAATATTACGGCGAGATTCCCAAAACCAGGAAGCTGACCTTCGACGTCATCAAGGATGACAATGTCAGAATCCTCAAGCTCATGAAAGGGGAGATAGATCTGGTACAGAACGGAATTCCGCCGATGCTTATCGATAAGATTCTGGAAGACCCCGCTATAAAGATGAAATCGGATACGAGCGTCGTTGTTACCTATCTCGGGTTCAACCTTTCCGATCCCATTCTCAAAAACGGGCTCGTTCGGGGGGCGATAGCGCATGCCATAGACAGGGATGCGATAATAGGGCATCGTTTCAAGGGGCTCGCGGTGAAAGCCAACTCGATACTCGCGCCGGAGAACTGGGCATATAACAGCGAGCTTAGGGGGTACGACTTCGATCCCTCGCAGGCGAAGAGGATGCTGGACGAGGCCGGTTTTCCGGATCCGGATGGAGATGGCCCCGGGAAGCGCTTTGTAATCGTGTACAAGACCTCGACGGTAAAGGAGCGCATCGACATAGCACAGATGATAGCGCATCAGCTTGGCGATGTCGGCATCGGAGTTCGCGTCGAGCCTTACGAGTGGGGAAAATTCTACGGTGATATCAGAAAGGGAAATTTTCAGATGTATTCGCTCTCATGGTCGCTGCTCACCGAGCCCGATATGTTCTATGACATCTGCCACACCTCCCAGCTCGCTCCAAAGGGAGTCAACAGGAACAGGTATAGCGATCCTGAGGTGGACGATCTGGTGCTCCTCGGAAGGGTGACGATGGATCGCGCCAGGCGCAAGGAGATCTATGCGCGGGTGCAGCAAATCCTCTTGCAGGATCTTCCATACCTTCCGCTCTGGTACGAGAAAAATGTGGTGCTTTACAGGGATAATCTCATCGGCGTAACGCTTCGTCCCGATGGCGACCTGCATACGCTTGTAGGGGTGGAGAAGAAAAAAAGGTGATTGCTGACTCGTGAATGGTGACTGGCGGAAGAACAGGTTCAGGTTGAGGCTAAGGTTAAGTTGATCGGCTGGCAAGGGATTCCCGCCTAAGGCGTGCGGGAATGACATTACGGTTGTCATCCCCGAGTGCTTTAATCGGGGATCCAGTAAAAGCCGTGACTTGAACAAATTGAAAGGTATGAAATGGTCCTTGTGTACATCATAAAAAGACTGCTCGCCGCGCTGCCTGTTCTTCTGGCGGTCTCGACTATCGTCTTCTTTCTCATCCACGCAATCCCCGGAGATCCGGTCGATCTGATACTCGGGGATAACGCGATCCAGGCCGATCGTGCGGAGCTCATCAAAAATCTCCATCTCGATGAGCCTGTTGCAAAGCAGTACGGAAGATTTTTGGCAGGGCTTTTTACTGGCGACCTCGGCAATTCGATCTACGACAAGCGTCCTGTTACATCCTATATCCGCGACCGCTTCGGTTCCACCTTCATCCTTTCGGTCTGTGCGATGTTCGTGGCAGTAGCAATAGCGATTCCTGCAGGCATCCTTGCTGCGGTGAAGAAGGGGACCTTCTGGGACCAGTCGGCCATGTTCGTATCTCTCTTCGGAATATCGATTCCGAACTTCTGGTTGGGGCCGGTTCTGATACTTATCTTTTCGGTGAAGCTAGGCTGGCTTCCTATCTCCGGGCGCGAGAGCCTTTCATCCCTGATACTTCCATCCGTAACGCTTGGCGCTGCGCTAGCTGCCATGCTTTCGAGACTGACGCGCTCCTCGATGATAGAGGAGATCTCTCGCGAATACGTGACCACCGCGCGCGCGAAGGGGCTCTCCGAATGCAGGGTCATCTTCAAGCACGCCCTTCGGAATGCCTTGAATCCGATAATCACAATAATCGGATTGCAGACCGCAGCCCTTCTGGCAGGGACGATAATCACGGAGAAGATATTCAACTGGCCGGGGCTTGGAATGCTTCTGCTGGATTCTATTGCAAGGCGAGATTATCCGGTGGTGCAAGGGTGTATCATAGTTATTTCCTTTGCGTACGTTTTGATAAATACGGCGACGGATGTATTTTACAAGGTTGCGGATCCGAAGGTGAGGATATAAAGGCCGTGACTCGTAACTGGTGAACGGTTGGAACCCCGCGTTAGCGGCGGCTTACAGCGTGCGGGAATGACATTCATGGTGTCATTCCCGAATAACGAGAAGGTTGTCATCCCCGAATGGTGTAATCGGTGATCCCGCAACGACCGCGGCTGGTGTATAGACCATTGACCTAAAAAACAGGCTAAGGCTGAGGTTGATGAAAACTCTGACTTCAAAAATTGGTGCGGTGCTTGTCGCGATCCTGATCGTCGCAGCGATCTTCGCCCCGTGGCTCGCCCCTCACGATCCGGGCAAATACAATCTCGACATGGCCTTTGCAGCCCCGTCGCTGGAATATCCGCTCGGCAACGATGCCGATGGACGCGACATACTTTCGCGCATCATCTATGGCGCTCGCATATCCCTCGGGATAGGGATTGTGGTCACCGCAGTTTCCATGCTTCTGGGTAGCCTCATAGGGGTGTGGTCTGGATACGCCGGAGGTATCCCCGACAAAATTTTCATATTTTTTTCGGATGTTTTTCTGGCCTTCCCCGGCTTTCTCTTCGCGATAGCCATCGCCGCTTTTCTTCAGCCTTCGATCGTGAATGTGATCTTCATCCTCTGCCTGAAGGGATGGGTTACCTTTGCTCGCCTCGTGCGCGGCCAGACGATGTCACTCAGGGAGCGCGAGTTCGTCGCAGCAGGGAGGGCGATCGGCGCCGGAAAATGGCGCATCTATCTGAGGCACCTTTTCCCGAATATGATAGGTCCGATTCTCGTGAACGCCAGCTTCGGCATGGCGGGGGTGATAATGGTCGAGTCTTCGCTCTCCTTTCTTGGACTCGGTGTTCCCGTCGATGCCGCGAGCTGGGGGGTGATGCTCGATCAGGGGACGAAATATCTTTTGATAGCCCCGCATCTTTCGATATATCCCGGCGTGGCCATAATGCTCGTCGTGCTCGGTTTCAATTTTCTGGGGGACGGACTGCGCGACGCGCTCGCGCCGAAGAACAGATAGCACCCCTGACTCGTGACTGGTGAGCGGTGAACGGTTGGAACGAGATTCCCGCCTGCCCCGCGTTAGCGGCGGCTTACAGCGTGCGGGAATGACATTCATGGTGTCATCCCCGAATGGTGTAATCGAGGATCCCGTAACAAGCGTGACTGGGAAAAACAGAAGCTAGAAGCGAGAGGCTGGAAGCTAGAAAAAGCGGAGATTAGAAATCTCGCTTCTCACTTCTAGATTCTAGTTTCTTCCTCTTACTCGAAAACAGCTATTCATGCTCGGCATTATCGGAGGTTATATGCGACAGGAGGCCGGACAGCTGATGATGGTCGGAGTACCTGGCACCGCGATGACCGTGGAACTTGCCCAGTTTATGCGGCGAGTCCGTCCTGCGGGAGTCATCCTCTTTTCAAGGAATGTGAAATCCCTTTCACAGCTGCGCAGTTTTATAGCCGACCTTCGCAGTGAGGGGGGAAATGACCTCATCATCTCAGTGGATGAGGAGGGGGGAAGGGTGCGTCGGCTGGTCTCCCCCTTTCCTAAGCTTCCCCCTGCCGCCGAATATGAAAATATGAGAGAGCCGCGCGCCTCCGTAAAGCAACTCGTTTCGAAGGCGGCCTGTGAAATGGCGAAGCTCGGGATCGATCTCGATTTTGCGCCCGTTCTCGACGTGGCGACAAATCCGAAAAATCCGGCGATAGGGGATCGCGCCTTTTCTGCGAGTGCCGCCGTGGTCGCCGATCTCGGTGCTGAATTCATTCGCGCCCTCGAGCAAAATGGAGTGGGGGCCTGCGGCAAGCACTTTCCGGGGCATGGGGATACCGACCTCGACTCCCATTTGGCGCTCCCCGTTCTCAGGCACTCGCGCGCGCGCTTTGATGAATGCGAGCTTATTCCATTTCATGTTGCCGCAAGGATGGGGGTTGCTTCAATCATGACCGCTCATATCCTCGTTCCTGCGCTGGATCCGAAATTTCCCGCTTCGATATCGAAGTCGATCGTAACCGGCCTCCTTAGAAACGAGATCGGATACCGCGGGCTGATCCTCACCGATGACCTCGAGATGAAGGGGATTTCGGACAGCCATCCCCCTGAGAAGTCCGCTTCGATGGCGATTTCGGCCGGAAATGACGCCGTGCTGGTCTGTTCCGGAGACCTTGTGCTGGAGAACCGTGTTTTCGATTCCATTTCGGGCGCGATTTCATCCGGCGAGCTCATGCGGCAACAGGTCGAGTCATCGATCTCACGCATAGATGAATTTCGCTCCCGATTTTCCTCCAGTCACGAGTCACGGTAGTCACCAGCTGCCCCTTCATCCGTCAGACGGAGCAACTCGCATCCCTCCGGGGGTTTTCTTTTAAAGTTTATATAAATCAATATATTAAATCGAATATCTATAATCGACTTCATTATTTTTCCGCTTGGCTTGTCAATTGCATAGTCAAGTGGCGAAGTACCCCGTCCCGGCGGGAGTTATTATGTAATAAGCTGTAAATACAACTAGTTACATATATTGAACCCCGGGCGCAGGTGGTGAGAGGAGTCCCAAGAGATGAGCGAGGTTGGAATCAAAAAATTTGGGGATGGCTGGCAGCAATCGAAGAAGAGCACCTCGGAGAAGTTGGCTGAAAAGCGCGAAGGCTCCGCCGTCAGGGAGGGCTCACAGGCCTCTAAAGCCATGGATATGGCTAATTCTTCCCCTCCCGATCCCTCTAGAAGAAGGGAGGGGGCGGCTGCGCCTTTAAAAGGCCCCGAGATAGATGTGGGGAGGGGGGATAATCAGAGGGCTGAAAGGGCTCCTCTGGAAAGCCATGGCCGCGCCGCTGCCGAAAGCTCGCAGGCATCGAAGGAGTTCCTGAAAAACAGGGCCGATGCCGCAAACCTTAAAAGCCTCGAAACAAAGATGCCGGCCGCGCAGGCAAAGGCTCTCGATCCGGCCGCTACGGCGACCAGAAACCCCATTCTCGACAAGGGGCCATCGGCTAGAACCGAGTTCGTAGGAGATCCCCAAAAGGCCCCGAATCAGGGGGGGATGAATGCCGATCGGGGGGCGCGCCCATCCATCCGTGATAAGGGACCCGAACACCAGACAGGCAGAAAAAAGGAGGGGGGAAGAGGGGCATCGGATAAGGGGAATAAATCCGCGGCTAAGCTGACTTCTGCTGTGGATGCGAAGGATATTCCAAAGAGCGCCGATCCGGCCCGCGCTGAAGGGGCTCTAGCGGCCTCGGTGACACAGGATGTCGCGAAACCCTCCAAATCCGGCGAATCCGACAAAAAAACCGGCCGCAAGGGTGGGGAAAAGGGCTCCGAAAGAAAAACTGGATCATCGAAAGGGAGTGGATCGATCGCCTACGCCGGCGGATCGAATGCTGCGCGCGATCTAAACGCCATGCTAGGAGGCTTTGGCTCCGGCACCGGCGAAGAGGGGGAAAATAGGGATGAAGCGGTCTCCGCTCCCGCGGGAATAGCGGCATCAGCAGAGGGGGTGGAAGCAGGGGCGATTCCGGAAAGCGACCCGAGCTTTGTGGTCTATAGCGAATTCGACACCTCCCACCCCGGCGTGGAGATGGTGAAATCCAAGGCCCAGCTCTACGGGCGGCTGATAGAGAAAAAGACGCGGTTGACGGAGATAGCCAAGCTCAATTCGGAGCTCACGGAAAAGATATCCGACCTCTTCAAGGCGAAGGGGCTTAAGGATCGCCTGATCGGCGATCTCAAGGATGAAATCAAACTCGCGGACATGCTCGGCTCGCCTTATGGCGGCAACATGCTTCGCGGCTAGTTAGGGAAGCGAGGGGACTATGGCTTTATCTGGCGGATTTAGAGTTGAAGATGGGATGATTCATAACCCTGCCGGATTTCTGGGCGCCCTTTCGAACGTAACGAAAAGCGCGGAGGATTTTATCACCGGGCGCATCGGCAGCTCATTTGGAGAATCCAACTTCGCTATGTTCGGCGCAGGCGACTCTCCCGCGGCCAGCATGATAGCTGCGGGGTCGGGCCAGCTTTCCAAACTTTTTGCGGAGAACGCCCGTAGCCTGATAGCTCAGCAGCAGGGGCCGGGGCTTTCATATGATCCCGTCGCCGAATTCATGAAGATGCAGGGGCCTGAGGCGCCGAACTTTAGCGGTGCCGCGCCGGCTCACTCCGCTCCCCCGCCGCCGGCGCAAAGGGGAGGCTCCAACAGTCTAAACATAGATGCGAGCGCCAAGCCCTCCGAAACGATCGATGATGCAAAGTTTAAGGATACGATCGCCGATAATAAGGGATACGGTGAGAATAATGCAGGCCAATTGTTAACAATCATACAAAATAAGGCAGATGGCGATGTAAAAAAGGCCAAAGAACTTTTAAGATCCCTCCCGAGCTCTGGAGGGGAGCTCTGGCGCAGGGATTTTGCCGAGTGGTACCTCACCAAAATTCTTGGCAAGAGTGCGGAGGAGGCGAAGAAAGTGGTTGAGAAAAGAGTCTATGGCAAGGGGGAGGAGGTTGAGCTAACTAGGATTCCGAAAGGGGATAAAAAAACAAAAGGGGTCGTAACAGCGCAGGCGTTTAATGTTAGTGAATGGCCCGATAGTGTCGAAGCCAATAATCTAAATGTAGTTTTTTATGATAGTAATGGGACTTGGTGCGTGGAGGATGGTGGCAAACTAGGACAATATTCTCCCCTCGAAGGGGCGACGGGGAATATTCTATCCTCAGATAATTCTAAAACTACACTTACGCTAAGACCTGCATATCGAAAAGGGGTTGAGGGGATGGATGTGAACGGGTTGATTGGGCTTTTGAAACCGGGGGAGGGGGGGGGAAGGTTGAAGTCGCCGACGTCACTGGTCAAACTGCTGCTTCTGAATCCACCACAACCACTGCCGTAGTTCCTTCTGATTCACAACCAGTAAGGGCAGTATCCAATAAAACATTGTCACGATCCAGAACCACCAGTTCCCGTCAAGGAAGGAGTTCCCAAGTGAGCTGGAGTCCTGAGGCTAGGAATGATTTAGTGAATACGGCGAGGCGGATCATCTCTAACATCCGATAGCTCTGTTTTTCCCACTCACGGTTGTTACGGGATCCCCGATTACACCACTCGGGGATGACAATCACGCCGTCATTCCCGCATGCTGTAAGCGGGAATCCCGTTCCAAGCGTTCACCACTCACAAGTCACGGTTGTTGTGGGGATGACAAGCGCACAGCTTTTAGAGTCGCCCTGAATTTGCTGATTTTTCGGAGGTTACTTAAAGTCATACCCTTCACTTTCGAATTTTTATCCTTGGTCAAATATCGGAGGCCTCCCTAAAAAAAAGGCCTCGCATGATGCGAGGCCTTTCCGGCAGTTCGCCATTTCAAAAACTAGATATCGCGGTCCTTTATCGTCTGACGGCCGTTGGCCTTCGCCCTTTCGATGGCCTTCGTAAGAAGCTCGCGGACCGCGTCAGAAATAGCGTCCACCGCTGTTTCCGAGGTCTGCAGACCCTGTTCCTTCACGAAATCCTTAACCTTCGAAACTACTACCAATGTTTCCTTCGCCATACCCCCTCCTTTTTATGTTTAAAAAATTTCGGCGAAGTTTTAAGTATCGGCTGACGATTGTCAAATCAAAAAGAGGTTGAAAGCCCTCCTTTAAGAGCAAAAAATGAGTTTAAAGGGGCTTAGGGCAATTGACACGACAACTGTCATCTGCTAGGTTCCGCCGACTTTTTGAAGGCTCTTTTTGTTGCAGCCTCGCTATTTGATAAGGGTTTTTGGGCCGCTAGCTCAGTTGGTAGAGCACATCCCTTTTAAGGATGTGGTCCCGAGTTCGAGCCTCGGGCGGCTCACAGTAAGGGCAGTTGATAGTGCTTAGTGTTTAGTTGGGAGGACCCGGATTGGGTACGTATAAAGAATTGAAGGTTTGGCAGGTGAATCAGGAGTGCATAAAAGAATCTCTATCGCTCTTTGAAAAATTACCGAATAGCTATCCAATCCAGCATATCGTCAAACAATTATTTAGTGCGATATCATCCGTAGGCGCGAATGTTGCGTAAGGCTAGGACAGCTACGAAGGAAAGGAATTCATCAGATATTGGAATATATCCATAAGATCTGCAATAGAATTGGATCACTGGATCGCTACATTGCAGAATTTGGGCACCGCGGTTGATAAATTAGAAAAATTACGATATGCGAACTTAGGAGTAATTAAAATGCTCAAAGGTTTGAAGCATTCAATAGGGAATAAACGGTAACTAAACACTACTCACTAAGCACTATCGGCTGTATTAAACGTCCCCATCATCTAGAGGCCTAGGATACCGCCCTTTCACGGCGGCGACCGGGGTTCGAATCCCCGTGGGGACGCCAAGTAGAAGAAGAAGCCATTTCGGAGACAATCTGAAATGGCTTTTTTTAAGGAACCTCTGAGAAGTTAGCTGTAACAATAACTTCGACCATGGACGATTGACCATCGACCAAAACATCAAGAAGCTAGAATCTAGAAGTGAGTTACCAGTCACGGTCGTTGCTGGATCCCCGATTAAAGCACTCGGGGATGACAACCTTTTCGTCACTCGGGGATGACACAATGAATGTCATTCCCGCATGCTGTAAGCCGCCGCTAACGCGGGGTTCCGACCGTTAACCAGTTGCGAGTCACCAGTCACGGGTGTTACAGCCGTCCCTCTATCGATGAGATCCTGCGTTGCAGGTAGGGGCCGCCGCGATTTCGGTCGTAGAATTTTGGACGTGGCAGAATCGCCGCGAGAAATGCCGCTTCATGCCTGGAAAGATGTTTGGCTTTCTTTCCAAAATAGTGATTTGCCGCTGCCTCCGCACCGAATATTCCGTTCCCCCATTCGGCGACGTTGAGATATATCTCGAGAATTCTTTCCTTGGATAGCGTGTTTTCCAGTTTGAAGGTTATCAGTATTTCCTTGAGCTTGCGAAAGAGGTTCTTGTCGGGGCTCAAGTAGAGATTTTTTGCCAACTGCATCGTGATCGTAGAGCCGCCGCGGCTGAACTTCCCGCGCTGCATGTTTATCTCCGCTGCTTTTTTTATCGCCTTCCAGTCAACCCCCTCATGTTCCTCGAAGCGGTCATCCTCGGCCAGGATGACGGCGGTGCGAAGGTGAGGGGATATCTCACTTATAGGAACGTAATTTCTCAGGGGTTTCTTTTCACTCTTCCACATGAAGGAGGTCCTCCACGGGATACGCCAGAGGAGGGGAGTTACATCGGGGGTTGAGATCGCCATGGTGATCGTACATATATATATGAAAGTGCAGATGAGGGCGGTCGGGAGTATAATTCGATTCCTTGAAAGCGACTGGTTACAGTTTTGCATCTCTTATTCCGCCCCCGGCGTGCCGGATATCCGGCATCCCCGCCCCTCGTGATAACGGATGGTAAAGCTTGTCATTCCGATAAGGTGCGTATATAAGGCGCTTCAATATCCACATTTTAGAAACAAACAAGGAGTTTTTATGGCGGTGAAGTCCGACAGCTGGATAAAGCGCATGGCGACGGAAAATGGGATGATAGAGCCCTTCGAGGAAAAACAGGTGAGGGAGGGGATATCCTACGGGCTTTCTTCCTACGGCTACGACTTCAGGATCGGCCCAACATTCAAGATTTTTGAGCCGCGACAGAACGCTGTTATGGACCCGAAGGCCGATTCGTCGGGGAATTTTCGCGATTACGAAGGCGAATTTTGCGACATTCCCCCGGGCAGCTACGTTCTCGCCAAGACGATAGAATATTTCCGAATCCCGCGCGACGTGGTCACCATCTGCTTCGGCAAGTCCACCTATGCCCGCTGCGGCGTCGATATCCACGTGACACCCTTCGAGCCGGAATGGGAAGGGCACGCCACGATAGCTATTTCTAACAGGACTCCTCTTCCCGCCAGAATTTATGCTGGTGAGGGGATGGGTCAGATTCTTTTTTTGCAGTCCGATCAGGCGTGCGCCCTCTCCTACGCGGACAAAAAGGGGAAATATCAGGCGCAGAAAAATATAACTTTAGCTAAGGGGAACGGCTGAGGTGCTTGGATGAAAGATTATTATCAGGTTCTGGGCGTCCCCCGCGGGGCGAGCGTCGATGAAATAAAAAAGGCCTATCGCAGGCTCGCGAAGCAGTATCATCCCGACGTCAACAAGGGGGAGAAGGGGGCTGAGGAACGTTTCAAAGAGATATCAGAGGCGTACAACGTCCTCTCCGATCCCGAGCAGCGCAAGAAATACGATATGTTCGGCAGTGCATTCGATGGCGCCGGGCAGGATTTCAGCGGATTCAGATGGCAGAGCACGGGGGGCGGGCAGGGTTTCGATCCTTCCCAGATAAACTTCGGAGATATTGGAGACCTCGGAGATATCCTCGGCGACCTCTTCAACATGGGAGGGGTTAGAAGAAAGACGTACTCCCCCGGCGATGCGCGCAGGTCTTCCTATCAGCCCACGGTAAACGGGCAGGATACCTTCGCGGATGTGGAGGTATCATTTGATGATGCCATAGAAGGAACCGAGCGCAGAATATCGATCAGGCGAGGGGATAGGACCGAAAATCTCACCGTAAAAATTCCGGCCGGTGTGGACAACGGCTCGAAGGTCAGGATAAGCGGCAAGGGCCAGCCCGGTTTTGGCGGTGGGAAGGATGGCGATCTCTATTTACGGATTCATGTGACGCCGCATCCGCTCTTCTGGCGGGAGGGGGCCGATATCTATACCGAGATTCCCGTGACGATCTACGATGCGGTCCTGGGAGCAAGTGTCGAGGTGCCGACAACCGGAGGCAGTGCGAAAATGAAGATCCCGGTTGGGACGGCCGGCGGACAGAAATTCCGCCTTTCCGGCAAAGGGGCTCCGGTTCTGGGAAAGCGAGGCAAGCGCGGAGATCAGTACGTGATCGTGAAGGTAGTGCCTCCGAAGAAGCTCTCCGCCGAGGCGAAGAAGGCCTTCGAATCGATTGCCGAGCAGTTCCCGTATGATCCAAAAGGGTTTGATTCGCAGTAAGGAGGATTTTTAAAAATTCAAATGGGAGGAGATTATGACACGCACGGTTATCGTTTCAGCGGCAAGAACTCCGATCGGAAGTTTTCAGGGCGCGCTTTCTCAGCTTCGCGCTCCTGATATCGGAGCTGTCACCATAAGATCGGTTTGCGACAGGTCAAAGGTCGATCCTTCATCTATAGATGGTGTGATAATGGGCTGCGTGCTTCCCGCCGGATTGGGGCAGTCGCCAGCGAGGCAGGCCTCGCTTGCCGCCGATCTTCCCGATTCGGTCGGGGTTCTCACGGTCAACAAGGTCTGCAGCTCCGGACTCGTCAGCATAATGCTGGCGGATAAGACCATTCGCGCAGGAGATGCCGAGATAGTCGTCGCAGGCGGAATGGAATCGATGAGCAATCCTCCCTACTATCTGCCGAATGCTCGCGGAGGTTTGCGGATGGGCGACAGCAAACTCGTGGACGGGATGATCTTCGATGGGCTGTGGGATATCTATAGCGATACGCACATGGGAACCTGCGCGGAACTTTGTGCCGAAAAATATTCATTCACTCGCGAGATGCAGGACGCCTATGCGATAGAGAGCTATAACAGAGCGCAGAGGGCGATTGCGGATGGCTTATTCAAGGAGGAAATAGCTCCAGTGGAAGTTCCCCAGCGGAAAGGGAACCCCGTGATCTGCGATACCGACGAGGAACCTTCGCGTGTCAACTTCGAGAAGCTTCCAACCCTCAAGGCCCCGTTTAAGAAAGACGGTACGATCACTCCGGCAAACGCGAGTTCGATATCTGACGGTGCCGCATCGGTTCTGGTGATGAGCGAAGAGAGGGCGAAGAAGCTGGGGCTGAAACCCATGGTTTCGATAATCGCTCATGCCAGTTTTTCGCAGGCTCCGGAGTGGTTTACAACCGCACCGGTCGGAGCGATCAAGGCGGTGCTGAAAAAGGCAAATCTTTCCATTTCCGATATCGACCTTTTCGAGATCAACGAGGCCTTTTCCGCGGTTGTCATGGCTGCGATAAAGGAATTTTCGCTCGATCCAGCCCTGGTGAACGTGAATGGCGGAGCGGTGGCACTGGGTCACCCGATAGGCGCATCAGGCGCGCGGATAATGGTTACGCTGATTCACGCCCTGCGCAAGTCAGGTAAAAAACGCGGGCTTGCTGCCATCTGCAACGGAGGAGGCGAGGCGACGGCGATGATTGTCGAGATGCCTTGAAAGCCGTAACTGGTAAAGGTCGTCATCCCCGAGTGACGAGAAGGTTGTCATCCCCGAATGATGAGAAGATCGTCATCCCCGAGTGCTTTAATCGGGGATCCCGCAACAACCGTGACTCGTGACTGGAGAAGAAGAACTCTGGATTACAAAAATACTTTTATCGGTGATTTGGATCTCCTTGCGGAAAGGACTTGCCCCTTCCTTACGGGATGCACTATGCAGGAGCCATCGACGAATATGTAGGCATCCCTCAGCGGGGTTATTTCAAAAGGTTCATCCTGATTTATCAGTCCGCCCAAGAGTTTATAATCTTTCATCTGAGCCGCATACGGCTCTCTCACGCGGTACTGGAGCTCATGAGATTCTGCATCGAGTTGAACGCCACCTGCTGCGAGTATGGCCGCGCTCGATCCAGCCCCCGTCGATATCCAGATTCCGGAACTTCTTTGATGCTCCGATTCTCCACCGACTTTTATCACGTAACGAGACATCTCTGCGGGAGAATTTCTCGCGAAGAGTATGTCGTTGAGCGCGAGGTTTTTTACCGGGACTCCGTCTATCGATGCCTCGATCCGCTGCAGTTTTTTTGGTGCGAGCTTTCCGGAGGCTATTTCCTTGAGGACGTCATGTACGTTGTCGATGTCGGCGCGGCAGAAAAAACCTATCGAATATCCGGGCATCGAATTTATGCCGAGCATGGGTATTTCGCCTGCGAACTGCGATGCTATAAGAAATGTCCCGTCCCCTCCGACGGTGGCGATGAGGTCGGCAGGGAGGCCTGCGTGCATGCACTCTCTTTCGATCAGATCGCAGGCAAGCCCCATCTCTTCAACGGCCCTGCGGACCGCATCGATGGTTTTTTTATGTTCTACGGGGAAATCCGGGCTTCCCTCGAAACGCGTGTTCTCACGTTCGACCCGCCCGGGGTTTTTGAAAACTATAATTACGCGGTTGAGTTTCATATCGGCGGCGTATATTAATTGTGCGGAGGGCGCTTAGCAAGCCCTCTTCTTTGTCCGACGCTTTGCACAGGCGTGGGGCTTCAGAAAGGGGAGGAGTGAGGAACAGAGTCGCAATTTTTGGGGGTTCGTTCAATCCGCCTCATCGCGGCCATACCGAAATATGCAGGTGGATTTTTGACAGGGGGCTGGCTGACGAGGTGATAGTCGTCCCGTGCTTTATCCATCCTTTTTCCAAATCGCTCGAAAAATTCGAGCACAGGCTGGCGATGCTCCATCTGGCCCTTTCACCTCTTCCCTTTCCTATCAGGGTCAGCGACATAGAGCGTGAAATGGGAGGGGTCAGCATAACCCTTCGGACGATCGAACGGCTGAAAAAAAGGGATCCCGACAGCAGATTCCTTCTGGTTGCTGGCAGCGATATCAGGGGGGATATCTCAAAGTGGCATCAGTTCGAACGCATCAGGGGAGAGGTTGAAATAATCGAGATTCCGCGCGGCAGCGAATCGAGGATACCGAATATAAGTTCCACCGATGTGCGCGAAAAAATCCGCAGCGGCAGGCGCTTTCATGAGGATCTGGAAAAGGCGGTGGCGATGTACATAATAACCCATGGCCTCTATAGGGAGTGAGCGCGTCTTATAGTTTTAGATTTGTCGAGAATTTTCTAGAAGGTCGTTCCTCCGGTTATCAGCAGATCCCAATTTCCGGTGAAGTCGCTAAACGCTTTAGGCCCGAAGCTGATGCCGGGGGAGTCTTCCCTATTTTTCCAGAGTGGAATTATCACGTCCCCGCCGCCCGCGACGCCGACGCGTGCTCCGGCATCTTTGCCGAAGCGGATCACCGTATCGAGGCCGCCGTAAACCCTGAAGTACTTGTGCCTGTACTGCGGACCCATCGATGTGTGGATCTCCTGGCTTTTGTCCGTGCCGCCGAGCATTACTGCGAGCGATGTGAAGAGGGGTAATGACCTGAAATCGTTGTGAAGGACAAGCGCAGCCCTCTTGTCTTTGACCGCATATCCGGCTGAGATGCTGCGACTCCTTACCACTTTCGAAACCCTGCCGGGCGATATCACGAGTGAAATGTTCGAGCCCGCGCCTGCGGAGGTCAAAGGTGAATAGCTGACTCCCTCTCCGACTCCGGCCAGAAGAAAATTCAGGCCGAATGCGGCGAGATCGACTATCTCTTCGCGAAAGAGAATCTGATCCTGCGTTAGTGAACGTCGCGACTCGACGCTGCTTATCCCCGCCGCCGCATATGCCCCCATCCTTGCCGCGGTCAGAAAGTCTCCGATTCCGCCGCTGGCAGAGGCGTCGCCGTAGAGAAATAATGATCCTCCTCCTCTGAGTAGATATCCCGTGAAGTAGCCCCAGAAGGCCTTGGAACGAAGGTGATCCGCGACCGGATCGGAAAAACCTCCGAGGAGCGATGCCGCCATCATGAAGTAGGGGACCGTGGCAAGGGGGCCTTGAGACGATCCTTCCTCTCCGATCAGCCCGTATTCCGCAAGGCGCTGCTGTCCGTCGGAAAGGGTGTTGTTCATCGCGTAGCGGAAGACCATCCCCTGTGCGAGTGAATAGAAGCCGAGAAGTTCCTCGCCTATGCTGAGATTGGTTTCAAAATTTCCCTTCGTTTTCAGGGAATGTGGTCCGTGGTCGAAGCCCATGTTGAACATCGTGTTCAACGAAAGTCGGTTGTATTCAGAAGTGTGGCCCCCGAAGATTATTCCGTAGTAGCCGCTGAGTCCTAGGTTCATTCGCCATCTTCCGCCGAGGTTGATTTCGGATGTGAGCCCGACCTCGGTTCCTATGTCCATCGTGTATTTCGTGCTTTCTTCGCCGATCATCGCGGCATTGATGTCGGAGTGGCCAAGGCCGATGAGCGAGAGCGACTCATTCTTCAGCGAGAATGCGAGTTGTCCTGAATCTCCAAATATGCGCCCGATCGCTCCTTTGGAACCGCCGCCGAATTGAAGCCCCCAGTGTGAACTCTTCGCGGCTGAGGAGTTGCCTTTGGAATATGATTGCATGAACTGGAGCTCGATGAGATTTGAACGGTCGAATGTGTCGGCGAATTCAAAATCGAGCGCCGCACCTATTCTCAAACCGCTTCCTTCGGATATCGGAGTGGAAAAATTATAGCCGACCTTGAGTTCGGCCCCTATCCCAAAGGAATCTGAAAGGGATAACTCTTCCCTTGGATCCTTGATTTTTATTTCGGGGAAAAATCTTTCAGCCATGACGGCATCCTTCCGCCGGAGGTCTTAGCCTCCGCAAAGATCGTTATTCCGACAGAGATTGCTGGCCCTCCGCATCCCTTTCGTTGAACGCCCTGTCATAGCAGCGACTTCCTTCGAACTCTTCCTCTCGCCCCAGCGGATCGCAGATCCATCCCTTCATGACGACGAACATCATGACATCCTTGAAGGCAAAGGAGAGCTCTTCGTTGGAACCGAACTTGGCGCCGGTCACTATCGTGAGGGTGCCGGTTTCGTGATCAACTGGCTTTCCGCGCAGATATGCGGAACCTCCGGTGTAGGACGAGCCTTCTCCGGGGCATCCAGCGGGTATCGTTCCCTCTTCGTCTTTGAAAAGTAGCCCTTCGATGTAGCGCCAGGAATCGTATATCTTCCCGCCGATCAGGACGTCCTGAGAGTTGGTCTTGCATATCGGAGGGGATATCAGCTTGGGATCGTCGAGGTTAATCTTGAACTCCGACTTGGAGATGTTGATTTTCTCGTCGGGAAGCATATTGAAATCTTCCGGGCTTTTTTGTGGCTTCAACATTTCGGTGGTGAATGTCATGTGAAATACTTCGTCCATCGGCGGATAGTTTCCGAGCGGGCCGCCGGGGTTGTGGAAAAAGGTCGGGCCGAAAAATCTAAGTCCAACCTCCTCGAACACGATGGCGCCGTCGATAGAATAGTATCCGGTGTTCACATCCTTCAGCGTCTGTTTTTTATTCACGCGGTTGCAGAGATTTTCATATTCCCCGCCGTCCATCTCTTCTGAAGTGTGAAATGCCGGGCTGTCGAATCTTCCACCCGAGGCGTAGAAGAAGGCGCATGCCCCTTTTTCGCCTGACTTCACGCCCGACTTGGTGAATTTTTTAAGTCCTTCAGGATCGCATGGATTCACCACTTCGCAATCCGACGGCATGTCGGGCTTTGGAACCCCGGGGGGTGGAAGGGGGCCCGGATATGAGAGAGTCGATGTAAATATTCTCCATCCATTCGACTTAAGGTCTTCGGGGACGTTAGGGTATCCGTTAAAAATTCCCTTTTTGTCGGAAGCGAGTTCACTATCGTGAAGGAGGCTGGCGAAGTCGAAGGCGTTTTCCTCAGGGTAGTCGGTGGTGACGGGGTGCGTATCCACCGCCCTGAATACCGAGGTTACTCCGTCACCTGGAGTACTTACGATCTCCTGGCCATCGGTGGACGTGATATGCATCTCGTCGAACGGATCGAGAATTATGGCGCCTAAAAAAACTTCATAGTCGGAATCTTTCAGTTTTCCTTCCTCCTGTAAAAATCTTCGATCGTGCTTGGATGAAATGGAGGAAAGTCCTGGAAATTTTGGATTAAGAATCGCGGACATCGTCTGGGTAACTCTCAGGACCATCATTCCCGATCTCGGGTTTATGGCCGCTTTGAGTACAGCCGACATCGTAGTTTGCCGGTAGGATCCGTCCGGGTTTTTTGCCGGGTTGCCTGCTGAGTCCAGTTCCTGTGCCACTATCTTCAGATCGGCGTTGAATATTCCTTTCTTGAGGCTGGTCCCTTCCTGACGGTGAAAATTGATGCATCCGAAGAGGGGCATATTCTCCGTAGTGAACGCCCCGGGGAGGAGATCGAACCCCTTCGATGAGAGCGATACCGGGGCAAGCTCGAAGATCTCGTCCACCATCTCTCCGCTGGATTCGTCTATCACCGGGATGGAACAACGGAAACCCTTGCCTGATTCCGGTATGGCGGAGTCTATCTTCTCCCTGCTGTCGAGCCAGCGGAACATATCCTTATCTTCGCCCTCTATCGATATCGATACGACGCGCATCGCGCTTTGTGAGGTGTCGGAGGTGCGCATGAACATTGGAAATGATATGTCAGTGGTTTCGGCCGTCACCCCCTTGAAGGGGAATTCCTTCTTATTCGCCACGTATTTCGATCCGCCGGAGGTCTTGAAATATATTTCCAGCGCCGGGCTTTCCTGGATCGTGGTCGTTCCGGAAACCTCGGTTTTTATCTCCCCGTCGGATGTGAGTATCTTGAGGATGGCGCGGTCTTTGACCTCGCTTCCGATTCCGGCCATCTGTCCGTCTGCGCCGAGCAGGTCATCGGGCTGATAGGTCACTACGACATACATCGATGTTTCATCATAGCTGGGCTGGAAAGGTGGAAGGGTGGCCGGGAGTTTGCTGCCTGAAAAATCGCCTCCTCCGGAGAGCGCCTTCGCTATTTTGTCGCTTATCTCCTTCATGCTCTTTGCGACGAAGATGGCATTTTTGGGAATCGCGAACTGTCCGCGCGATTTGCTATCGGGAAGCTCCTCTATGGCTATCGAGGTTATTTGCAGCGGGTTTGTGCCGGAATTTTTTATCGCAAGAACCTGCTTTTTCGCGTCCAGCGATATTCCGGTGTTTCCCTTGAGATCTATAGTCAGTAGCGGAGCCGCATCCGGATATAGTGCGCTGCAGGATGAGTCAACTTCGGCCATCGGGTTTCCTTCCGTAGATATGGGAAGTAGTGAACAGGGCTCGGATGAGGGATCTCCGCATGCTGTGCATTCCGTGTAGGAAGGGGTGCCGGAGCAGTCCAGCTCCTTGCAGCGGAAGAATTTTCTCTGAGTGCTGGCCGGAAGGGCCGAGCCACCTATCTCTACCATCTCTACGCCGGGATCCTTCGTGTTGCCGTTTTCATCCAACAGGTCGATCGATCCCTTTCCGGATTTTGAAAGGGCGGTCGCGCGCAATATGAACTGATCCGAGCCTATTGCTATGGATTCAGTTATGACTCCCGGTTCCGTGTTTTCTATGGACGGACGGAAGGTGACATTTAGCGATATGGACTCTCCACCCTTGAGGGTTCTGTTTAGCGACTGCACAGATTCCAGGTAGAAGGGACCCTTCTTGGAGGGGAGCGATATCTGCTGTACGGTCGAACCGATGTTGGTCGCGCGAAATTTTCTGCTGCTTTCATAGCGCTTCCCGATGTCGAGGTTCGTGTCGGCGATATAGGTTCCGTTCGAGATGTCCAGATACTTATCCCCGGCTATGGGGGCCTCAGTCTGACGGCCGTCAGGATCGACAAAAAGCGCTGTCACCGAAATATTCTTCTCGCCACCTCCTCCGCATTCGCTGAGGGAGGGGGATATCGCTCCGGTGAATAAGGCTTGCATGGAAGCGCCCTTGAGATATGTATCGGCTGCCGGGATTATCGATCCGAGCACGGTGCCTATCGCAAGCTTCATTGCCCCTGAGGCGTCCGGGGGAGAACCGCTCGCGGGCTGAAGATGCGGCAGCTCCTCGGTTGCTTTTGTGGTCAATGTCAGATTGGGGACTTCGCCGACTATCCCCAGAGCGGATATGAAGAAAGAAAATCCGCTCATGCTTATGTTTCCAGATGAATCGACGGGGCCCTCCGCAATGTTGGAGGTGCCATCGCTGTTTCCTCTGGCGTTGATGGTTATGGGGACAGGCAGACCGCCCCCCTCGAATTGTATATCGGGAAATTCCGAGCCTATCAGCTTTGCCGATGATCCGGAGATGTGAATTGGGAAAGGGGGAACTTCGCCGCAGAGTTCTTCTCCCTCGCCGATGCCAGCCTCTATATTATCCCCTTTGATCTGGACGCAGAGGCGCGATGTGAATGTTATGGTGCATTTTCTTCCGGTGACGTTTTCACTCGGCGCCTTTGCTTCATCGGTTTCCCCTGCCGGAGGAGGAAAATAGACTGGGGTGAAATCGTCCCCGGCGCAGGATGAAAATAGAACGGCGCAGCAGGCAAGTAAGGCCGCCGCCCCGCGGATTTTTACTTCGATTCTGTTTGCCATATGTGGCATCTTTATCGTCCGGTCTTAAAAAAAGTTGCGCGACTTTCGAAACTCCGATTCTCGGGGGACCCTAGCCCCTTGGATGATCCATCGGCAATATGCGCCGCTCCGGCCCCCTGCGTCATATAATTGACACAGGCGGGCTTTTTTAACGCAACTTTTTTCTTTAACGGACGAGAAAGGGGGCAAGTATGAGAAGAGTTAAAAATATAGCTCTCCCTGCGGCACAGCTCCTGCTGTTCCTGTTGATAGTCTGCGCTGGGCGCGTCTCTGATGCAGGAGTGCATCATTATATTGCGAAGATAAGAAGCTGGTGGCAGGACTCATCGATATCTTCTTCTTCTTCTTCTTCTTTGCAACGATCGATCTCCTTTTCCGACGAGGATGTGGATAAGCTTCCGGAGAAGGAGAGAAATGTCGGCAGCGAGAAAAACCCCGGCATGTGCCAGATACCGCGTCAGCCGGAGATAGTGATCTGCGAAATCGGCTCAGGTTTTTTGTGCGTCGATTCGCCGCCGGGAGGAGTGGACTCGGAATATTTTGTCATGCGCGGAACCATAGATATGCAGGGATCGGTCCTCGCAAAACTTCGCATTGCGGTTCAGCATGAATATACCAAGGCGATAAGCTATGTCGATACATCTTCCTACGATACATCCGGATGCTGGGATGCAAGCAGAAACAGCGACAGGCTCTGCATAGACAGGGAAGGAAGATACTCGGTAAGAGTTCCTCTGTCTTCACCGGGCCCGCATGCGGTATCGATTTCTGCGAGCAGACTCTCGGGCGATGCGGTCGAAAAAAGAATTCGAACTAGCCGCGTGGTCAGGCCCTCGCTTACGGATGCACAGGTCATTTTTTCGCCCGACGTAAAATCTTCGGGCACGTTGGATCCCGGCATTGTAATGGTAACGCTGGACCTTCTTCCCGACTGCAGTTTTTGCGATTTTATTGGGGCTTCCACTGGCGGGCTTGAAGTTTCAGTGAAAAATTCCACGGTCGGTGCGGGTGGGGAGAAGAGAGAGATAGCTTGCGTGACCAACGTGGAGCAGGGCGGCCAGGGAAAATTTTTCGTTGGAGTCCCCGTCTTGCCCGGGGATAATGAGCTTCTGATAAAGGTCTGCAATGCCGCCACCGGCGATCAGTGCGTGCTTTTAAAGCCTTATGAATTCAAGGTTTCCGGGGAGGTGCCGAAGCTGGAAATAATTTCTCCCCCTCCTCATCCATCCTACGATGCAGATCAGTATCCGACCATATCATGGGATTTCCGCCTTGGCGGTGGAATCGAATGCGTTGACGTGCAGTTGAATCGCGAGGAGCCGCGCGAGCTGTGTGCCGACCCGTCGGGAGTTTTTTCGGCGGAGATAGAGCCTCGGGAGGGGATCAATATAGCCAGCATGGAATCAAAAGAGGGACACCAGTTTTCCTGGACCTTCGGCTGGGGGCGCATCGAGAGCCCTTTTTCAGAAAATGGATCGATGAGGGTGTCGAAGGCCGCCGCGCTGTCATTGTCCAGCGGGTTTTTAAGAAACGCGCTTGTTCCGTTCATAAATAATATCCTAGGCGCGGATGAGTTTACGACACTTTTAGCCTCGATCTTCATGGGGGAGCCGGAGGCGGATCCTTCAGGCGACGATGGCGCGAAAAGCACAACATCGACTGAAGCCGTTTCGATAGATGGATGCGAGGAGAAGGGCGCCGGTCCGGAATATAAAATTGAGCTTGCTGGAATTCCACAGATAGGTTCGATCGCAATATCCTCCTTCGATCTAGCGGAGGGTGAAATTTCAATAGTTCTGGAACTTGAAAATACAAGAGCGGACTTGAATGTTTCAACGGACGCAGATGGCGACGGTCTTTCGGACAAAGATCCTCTCCCCCTTTTCGTTTCCTTCCGGAAGGCGACTGTGGATCTCCTTGTGAAGAGGGAAAGGAAGGGAGATGGCGACTATCTTATTTTTTCCAGCCGCCATGACGACTGCTCCTACAAGGGGAAGAAATATTGCAAACATATTCCTTCGCCGCTTGTTCTCGAGAACATAGTGGGGGATGCGTCTCCCTTCGGGCATTTCATCTGGTGCGACGTGAAGCGGGCATCCTCCTCCGTCAGGGAAACATGCAAGGCGTTCAACTCGATTCACGCGCAGACGGCGGCTGTCAATGATGCGATTCTCGATGCCGTCAACAAGCTGATCTATTGTGGGGGGTCCTCATATGCGACGGGCCTGATGCGAGGATATCTCTCTATGGAACTTCCTCTCGGCGAGGAGGGGGGCGACGGGATATTCGGCGGAATTTTGCCTGCGATTAAACTTCCACTTGGCTTCAAGCTTGGGGGGGATAGCGAAATCACGTCGAAGGGGCTTACTGCAGCGATAGACCTTGCAGTTGGGAACAAGAAGCACTTCGCAGGGATTCCTCCCGGTAACATGGTTGAAAGCGCGGGAGTCATACTCACATCCGGCGATATCTCGTCTTCATACAACAGATATTCGAAGGGACTGGGAGTTTCGCTACTGCTCGATGCCGTGAACGCTCTTCTGTACACGGGGATTGCGCATGGAGATGGCAAATCGGTTAAAGGGCTTCTCGACATAGACATCCATGAGCCTTTTTTTGGAAAGATCGGTTTTGATTTCGTCAATGAGTGCGATGCCTTCGAGCCGGTGCCTGGAGTGAAGGATTCTATTCCGACCCTTTGCTATGTGAGGCCGAGGGTCATGGAGCTTCTCGGTTCTGCGCTTTCCGGATACGGTTATTTTACGCCCAAGCAGCCGCTGCTCATGGCTATAAGAGGCAACAGGGCGCTGGCTCCGAGGCTCTCAGTTTCCTCGGTGGAAAAGATGCCGGTGGTTCCAAGGAGCGGTGATCTGAATTTTTCCGGCGATTCGGAAGTCCCAGAGGGAAACCTCCTCGAAATACAGCTCGGCGGGGTCGAACTTTCCTTCTATGCCCTTGAAATAGATCAGTCCCAGCCAGCCGACCGTTATGGAAATCTGCCGATCAAGTTGGATTCCAGCGGAAAGCCGATAATAAAATCGATGCGCCCCAAGGATCCGGATCCGTGGAAAGGGCAGATCGTAAGTTTCGATGTCAGCGCTCTGATAGGGATAGAGGTCGGCGATTTTGAAATGGATGAGTCGAGCGAAAGCGGGTATTCAATAAAAATAAGAACGCTTTCGGACAGGTCGAGGCTTCTGATAACTCCGATCGAGGGGACCAACGCGACCACCATTCCATCGCGAAGACTCATATCGAGCCTTGCGGATCAGTTGATGACGGCGCTTGCGGCCTATTCACCCAAGGCCAGCGCCATTGCTATCCCCGTTCCTTCGAACTTTTCCTTCGAAGGGCAGGAGGACACCGTGCTCGGCATGACGGGGCTTGCTTCCATAGAGCTCGGTCCGGACGGCATAGAATTGGCGGCGGACGATGGCTCCAACAGAATCAACATTCTCGCCAACATAATCCTCGAGCAGATGCTTCACTACTCTGGAGAGGAAAAGCGCTTCGTCCTGCATTGAGTGAGCGGGCGTCGGCGGCGCTTTAGAATCTCAATATCTGTTCAACGACCTCGTTGTCGCCGATATCGATGTTGATCCATTTTTTGAGGACCACCGAGAGATCTTCGTCCTTGTAACTCGCCTCGAGGTAGTATTTTCCTGGATCGATTTCAAAGATTTCCCAATCGTCGCCTGTGACTCCGCTTATTATTTCGCGGTCGGCTCCGTATTCGAAAACTTTGAACTTGCAGGTGATGATCTTGTTGTTCGGCCCGCGTCCTATTATCTTCAGTTTGCCCGTCGTGTAGATAGCCTCATGGCTGGAGGATTTGCCATCTTCTACTTTCAGGTCGCGGAGCCAGATCATCGGCTTGGTTCCGGTGGCGGACGCGATGTCTATCGCGAGCGCGTCATATACGCCGGGGGCGAGGTCAAAGACGACCCAGTCCGAGGTGGGGGGCGCGTTCGATACGACTTCATCGGAGGCTGCCCGGTAGATCGTGAACTGTGTTTTGATCGGAATTTCTTTTGCGTTTCTCCCCCGCAACTTGAGCGTTCCGAGTATGAATTTGATCACCTGTTCGGTAGGCTTCGTTGCGGCTACCTCCACGTTTTGAACGGGAACGGATGGCCTCGGTTCAAGTTCCGATTTCAGGCTCACCGCTACTATGTCGTAAGTTCCGGGAGGAAGCGAGAGCATGACGGGGTCACCCGATTCGGACCTGGCCTTTGCAATGGCAGTGGAATCTTCCTTTTCGCGTATAGTGAACTCGGCGGGGATCTTGTTGTCTTTGCCGTCCACGGCCGAAATTTTCAGGGTTCCCATTTCGAATCTGATTGGAAGCTCTTTTACTTCGGCCGATTTTATTTCGAGTTCCTTGATGCGAGTCCTGGGGCTTGCTGCCATCTTAGGGTCGGTTCCGATCGCGATTATCTCATAAGTGCCTGGAGGGAGCAGTACCGTGCCGCCTGAGCTGTCGAACGCGCCGTTTGCTATCGGGAGGTCCGGGCGACCGGCTTTATAAACCTGATAGACGAATGAAATTTTTTCTTCCTGCGTCGTGACTCCTGTCAGCAGCAACGATCCCTTCTGAAATCGGAATGTCACATCCTTCGATTCACCGAGAGTTACCGCGACATTTTTTTCGTTTATGGAAAATCCCTCCGGGGTGACTTCAGCGAGGTTCGCCATTATGTCGTAACTCTGAGGGGTTAAAAAGACAGGGGTGGACTGCGCCTCGATATCCAGTATGGCCGGAGGACCTGAAGGGCCGTCCGGGCCCAGCGGAATGATTTCGAGTTTTGCAGCGACCGGGCGACCATCGTTATCGAGCGCCAGAAAATTCGCCTGCCCCAGATCGAAGTTGACCGTCTGTTCAACCTTCGTGGTCTCGATTATTTCTACCCCCTTGAGCATCTTGGAAGGCTTGCTCATCTCAGGTGAGGCGTAGTATTCGATCAGCAGATCGTAGGTTCCCGCCGGGAGGTTCAAGAGCTTCGTGCCCATGCTCTCGTCCTGCTTGACGACGCTCTGCGTTCCGGCGCGGAAGACCTTGAGGCGAAATGGAATAGGTGTGGCACCGGCCTTGGCTGAGAGTTTCAGGTTGTAAGGAACTGTGGAGTTCACCGCATCGGAAAGGGCGCTTCGCAGCTCGCTTTCGTTTCTTGCGAGAAAGAATTTTCCGCCGCCGGATTGTGCTATGCATTCCAGCTGTTCACGATCCTGCTGGGCTATGTCGAATGCCACCGTGTTTATGATGTACCCCTGAGCCGAGGTGTCGATCTTTTTGGCGGCCGCGCAGGCATCGGCTCCGCAGTTATCGCCGCCGTCGGAGAGGAGGACAATCACGCGGTCCTCCTCCTTCACGGCAGGGAAATCCGAAAGGGATTTTTCAAGCGCTACCGAAAGGGGGCTCATCCCTTTGGGCTCGATCGCTGATAAGGTTTTTTCTATGGCCTCAAGGACAGGCTCACCCATGGGGAGAAGTAGCTTGGTGTCGTTGCAATCCCCAAGGTCGGCAGGGCTCTCGGACCCGAAAACCCTGATGGCGATATTTCTCGGAAAGTCTTTCTGCTGCTGAATGAACTCGAACATCACTTCGCCCACCGCCTTGCGCAATACCTCGTACTTGGTGCTGCTGCTTGCAGCGAATGGGGCGGACATGCTCCCGGATGCGTCGAGTATCAGGACTATGTTCGTCTTTGCAGTGACGAGCTTGGGCTGAAAGGGAACCTGATGTGGCTCCACGGGCGGTTGATCCGTCGGGGGAGTTATCCCGCTGGCCGAAAGAGAGCTCAGGGCCGGGGTGTCGGAAAGCGCAGCCGCCTTTTCCTTTTGCTCGACGGGGGGGAGCTCCGGGGTGCGGGGACCGAGGGGAGCACTTTCTTTTTCTTCGACGCTCTCCTTTTGCTTCTTGGCCTGCTCCGCTTTTTCCGCGACTGTCGATTCCTTGCCCATCTTTTCGCGGGCGAGCCTAGCTACGCGAGCGCTTCCTTCCAGGACTGGCGGATCTATGCGCTGTTTTGCCTCTGCGGCAGGTCCCCCTCCTTTGCGGGGGGAAGTGCCGACCGACGGTTCCATCTTACCCTTGCACCCCGAAAGCAGGAGGAGGGAAGAAAAAAACACAATAATTACAATTAGTTTAGGTGATTGTCCTCGTCTCATGGGATATAGTTAGCACAGACGGAATCGTTTGAAAATATACTAAGTAACCTCTGAAAAATCAGCAAATTCAGGGCGCCTCTAAAAACTATCCGCTTGTCATCCCCGCAACAACCGTGACTGGGAAAAACAGAAGCTAGAAGCGAGAGGCTAGAAGCTAGAAAAATCTCGCCTGTAAAAATATTGCTTCTCACTTCTAGATTCTAGCTTCTTGAT
>Ga0123335_1000210_pt1 | contig 94071 bp, 92 predicted proteins | sample BiotimSIPDNA_2_FD_89707 | JGI IMG/M metagenome (GOLD analysis project Ga0123335, IMG submission 89707) | Anaerobic biogas reactor microbial communites from Washington, USA - Biogas_R2 time_0 SIP DNA | ecosystem: Engineered > Bioreactor > Anaerobic > Unclassified | place: Washington, USA... | reverse complement strand
TTCCGCTTTTCTTTTTGGCGTTATTCCCTTTTGTTTCGGCTTTCTTGTGCTGAGTTCTGGAAATTACTTTCGCAATTTATTCGTTCCCGTTTAAAAGTGGAATTTAACTTTGCAAGTTACGACTTATAAAAAAGTTAAAAAAATTGAACAAAACTCTTGCAATGGAAAAAGGGTTGTGGTACTATCTATTGGCTATGCGGCAAAAAAGGGAGTATTGTTGCCTTTTTAAAGCATACAAACTGGCGATGAAGCGGAAGGTGGCTGCCCTTGAGGCAGGGAATTTCCGCAGAGTATGTCCGATTTACAAACCGGGCGAAAAATTCCAAAGGGTTCGGCCGTATTCCCTGTGGCCGGCACATTGGAAATGCTTAAACAGCAAGTTCAATCCCGGAAATTCATTTCCGGTTTTTTTAGCGGAGTGTTTGAAACACCCGGAGCAGTTTAAGCTTTTTGCGCAGCCCGCCAAATGAAGGAGGCACATCAATGGCAGTAAAGGGAAAAATCAGAATCAGACTCAAAGGTTACGACCACAACCTCGTCGACAAAGCGGCCGAAAAAATCGTCGAAACCGCGAAACGGACAAACGCCCAGGTTTCCGGGCCGGTTCCGCTGCCGACAGAGAAAGAAGTCGTCACCGTTCTGCGCGCTGTCCACAAGTACAAGGACTCGCGTGAACAGTTTGAACAGCACACACACAAAAGGCTTATAGACATTATCAGGCCGTCCCCCAAAACAGTCGAGGCGCTGACAGGTCTTGAGCTTCCCGCGGGCGTTGAGATAGAGATTAAGCTGTAATCTTTGTTATTATACAAAAAGCCCGGCAACCGGGTAAAAAGTATGGTAAAACGCCGCAGGTCATGTTGGCAAGGCCAACCAATAACCTAAAGGAGGAAAAACGATGCAAAAAGGAATCTTAGGCAAAAAAATTGGTATGACGCAGCTTTTTGACGAAAAAGGCAAGGTTATTCCCGTAACGGTTGTCGAAGCCGGTCCCTGCCCCGTTATCATGAAGAAAACAATAGGAAATGACGGCTACGAAGCGGTTCAGCTCGGCTTCGGCGATGTCAAGGTGCAAAGGGTCAACAAACCTATGAACGGCCATTTTAAAAAGGCCGGAACCGCTCCCAAAAAATCACTCAAAGAGTTTAAGATCGATGACCAGAGCGGTTTGAATGTGGGCGACATCTTAAAGGCGGATATCTTTTCCGCCGGTGAACTGGTGGATGTCGTCGGCACCAGCAAAGGCAAAGGGACCGCGGGAACGATTAAAAGATGGAATTTCTCCAGGCTGAAGGAATCCCACGGTACCGGCCCGGTTTCCAGGCACGCCGGTTCCATTGGCGCCTGCAGCGATCCGTCAAAGGTTTTTAAAGGCAAGAAGCTTGCCGGCCGTCTCGGCAACGAGAGGGTTACGGTTAAAAACCTGTATGTTGTTAAGGTTGATGCCGAGAACAATCTCATTGCCATCAAAGGCGCCATACCCGGCCCTAAGGGCGGCTTGGTTGTTATCAACAGCGCAAAAGCGTAAGGAAGGAGTGAATTTTAATGCCTAATTCAACAATATATGATGTGACGGGTAAAAAGGTATCGGAAATCAATCTTTCCGACGAAGTGTTTGGCATTGAACCGAATATTTCCGCCATGCACCTTTGCGTTGTCAGCTATCTGGCAAACAGGCGTCAGGGCACACAGTCTACCCTTACGCGCGCGGAAGTCAGCGGCGGCGGCAAAAAACCATGGAGGCAAAAAGGCTCCGGCCGAGCCAGGCAGGGTTCGACGAGATCGCCCCAATGGACGCACGGCGGCATAGCGCTGGGCCCCAAGCCCCGCGAGTACGGCAAGGCCGTCAACAAGAAGGTCAGAAGGCTGGCAATGAAGTCGGCGTTTTCGTCCAAAGCCGAGGCCAACGAGATTGTTGTTCTTGACGCGATGAAACTCGAGGAGATTAAGACGAAGGAAGTCGTTAAAATCCTCAAGGCTCTTGAGACCGGAAAAAAGACATTGATCGTGCTTCCGGAGAAAGACGATACGGTTTACAGAAGCGCCAGAAATATCGAGGGCGTTAAGACTTCCACGGTCTCAACGCTGAATGTTTACGACATACTCAACTGCGATACCCTTCTTGTTCTCAAGGACGCAGTGACCAAAATCGAGGAGGTATACGCGTGAGCAAGCTGGCACAGGATATCATATTGCGCCCGATTATTACCGAGGCAAGCATGGACGCTACGGCGATGAAAAAGTACACCTTTTCGGTTGCCAAAGACGCCAACAAAATCGAAATCGCCAAAGCTGTCGAGGAGCTCTTTAAGGTTCAGGTAAAAAAAGTCAATACGATGAATGTCCGGGGGAAATACCGCAGGCAGAACAATCACGAAGGTTTTACTCCTTCATGGAAAAAAGCGATTGTAACGCTGACCGAGGATTCCAAGACCATCGAGTTTTTTGACGGCCTGACTTAATACGATTTGAATTTACGGCGGCGAGGTATGGAGAGTGACATGCTCCGCAAAGCTGCTGTGAGGAGAGTGAAACACATGTCGATAAAAATTTATAACCCGACCACCAACTCCAGACGGAATATGTCGGTTACCGATTATTCCGGTTTAACGAAAAATGCGCCCGAAAGAAGCCTGCTTGACAAGAAAAGTAAAAACGCGGGGCGTAACAGCTACGGGCGAATCACTATCCGCCACCGCGGCGGCGGCAGCCGCAGAAAATACCGTATTATTGATTTTAAGCGTGACAAGGCCGACATTCCGGCCAATGTTCTGACGCTCGAATACGACCCCAATCGTTCCGCTCATATCGCGTTGGTTCAATATGAGGATCAGGAAAAGCGGTACATTCTTGCTCCGGCCGGCTTAAAGGTCGGTGATACGGTTGTTTCGGGAGCTTCTTCGGATATTAAGCCCGGCAACGCGCTGCCGCTTTCCGCGATTCCGACAGGTACGTTTATTCACAATGTCGAGCTTTATCCCGGACGAGGCGGCCAGATCGCAAGGTCAGCCGGCAACTCCGCGCAATTGATGGCCAAGGAAGGCGCATATGCTCTTCTGCGGCTGCCTTCCGGCGAGTTGAGAAATGTGTCCTCCAATTGCATGGCGACCATCGGCCAGGTCGGCAATGTCGATCATGAGAATGTAAAAATCGGTAAAGCTGGCCGCAAGCGCCACATGGGCTGGCGACCGACTGTCCGCGGTTCGGCTATGAACCCCGTTGACCACCCTCATGGCGGCGGCGAAGGCAAATCGCCGGTTGGGCGGCCGGGGCCGGTTACGCCCTGGGGCAAACCCGCTCTCGGCCACAAGACGAGGGACAGGAAAAAGCGTTCTGACAAGCTTATCGTTAAACGCCGCAACAGCAAGTAGTTGATGAAAGGAGCAAAACAATGGGCAGAAGTGTTAAAAAAGGACCTTTCGTGCAACCAAAGCTGCTCGAGAGAGTCGCGGAAATGAACAGAACAGGGAATAAGCAGGTTCTCAAAACCTGGAGCAGGAGTTCCACAATCTTTCCGGATTTTGTCGGCCATACATTCGCCGTGCACGACGGACGCAAGCATGTGCCTGTGTATGTAACCGAAGATATGGTCGGGCATAAGCTCGGTGAATTCGTGCCCACGAGAACCTTCCGTGGCCACGCGGGTTCAAAAACCTCCAATACAGGGAAATAATCGGTCAAAGGAGTGTGTAAACCATGCAAGCTACCGCAAAAACAACCTATGTAAGAATAGCGCCGCGCAAAGTTCAGGTTGTGCTCAACCTTATTCGCAACAAGCCGGCGGACAAAGCGATGGCGATTCTCAAGCACACGCCCAAGGCCGCGTGTGAGCCGCTTGAAAAACTCTTGAAATCGGCGATAGCCAACGCGGAAAACAACAACAATATGGATGTTTCCCGGCTGTATGTCGCCGAATGCACTGTCGGCCAGGGGCCGACCCTCAAGCGCATGAGGCCCAGAGCGCAGGGCAGAGCGTTCCGCATTAACAAGAAAACATCGCACATCAGCCTTGTGCTCAAGGAAATGGAATAAGCGAGGAGGAGGTAAAATAATGGGACAGAAAATCAACCCTATCGGTTTCAGAGTCGGCGTAATTAAAGACTGGGAATCGCGTTGGTATGCGAAGAACAAGGATTTTGGCAACACGCTTGTCGAAGACTACAAGTTTCGTGAATACCTTCTTAAAATACTCAACCCGGCCGGCGTGCCCCGTGTTGAAATCGAGCGCGATGCCAAACGCGTACACATCAATATTCACTGCGCCAAACCCGGCATGGTTATCGGCCGCGGAGGCACTGAAATAGAAAAACTTCGCAAGTTGTGCGAGAAGAAACTCGGCGGCAAAGAAGTATCCCTGAACATCATTGAGATTAAGCAGCCGGATTTGAACGCGCAGCTTGTCGCCGAGAGCATAGCGTCACAACTCGAAAGACGCATTTCGTTTCGCAGGGCGCTTAAACAGGCTATCGGCCGCACCATGAAACTTGGCGCGAAGGGTATCAAAACACAGGTTTCCGGGCGCTTGGGCGGTGCGGAAATCGCCCGCACGGAGCACTACCACGAGGGAACCATACCGCTGCATACGATACGCGCGGATATCGATTACGGTTTTGCCGAAGCGAAAACCACCTATGGGAGAATCGGCATAAAAGTTTGGATATACAGGGGCGAGGTTCTTCATGATAACCGCCGGCCCCGCCGGGAAGGAGGCGCTCGCTGATGCTGCTTCCAAAAAGAGTAAAATACCGCAAGGTCCACAGGGGACGCATGAAAGGCAAAGCAAGCCGCGGAAATGAGATCACTTACGGCGAATACGGGCTTGAGGCGCAGGAACCCGCTTGGATTACATCCAACCAGATTGAAGCCGCGCGTATTGCCATGACAAGGTCTATCAAGCGCGGCGGGCAGGTTTGGATCAAAATATTCCCCGACAAGCCCATTACCGAGAAACCCGCTGAAACCCGCATGGGCTCCGGTAAAGGATCACCGGAGTATTGGGTCGCTGTGGTGAAACCCGGCCGGATCTTGTTCGAGATAGCCGGAGTGGATAAGGAAACAGCGCAAGAGGCGCTTCGTCTGGCCGCCAACAAACTGCCTATCAAATGCAAATTTGTACCCAAGTTTGTATCCAAGGAAGAAACGGATGGTGAGCAAAAATGAAAGCCGGTGAAATAAGAAAACTTTCCGCCAAGGAGCTGGATGCTAAGCTGCTTGAGTTGAAAGACGAGCTTTTTAAACTGCGCTTCCAGCAAGCCATTAACCAGCTCGATAATCCTATGCGAATCAGCGTCGTTAAAAAGGATATAGCCAGGGTGAAAACGATTATCCGGGATAACGAATTGCGCGACGCAAACTCGTAAGGAAAGGGAGGCAGTGTAAATGAGTGACAGAAACCTCAGAAAAACCCGGGTCGGTACCGTAACGAGCGATAAAATGGATAAAACCGTTGTCGTTTCGGTGAAGGACAGAGTGAAGCACCCGCTATACAAAAAGATCGTCAACCGCACGGTCAAGCTCAAGGCGCACGACGAGAAAAACGAATGCTCGATGGGCGACCGCGTGCTCGTCATGGAAACCCGCCCTTTGTCCAAGGATAAAAGGTGGCGCGTGGTTGAAATAATTGAAAAAGCCAAATAATTTGGCGCAAGTGCAAGGAGGCAAAACCTGTGATACAGCAACAGAGTTACCTGAAGGTTGCCGACAACACGGGCGCGAAGGAATTAATGTGCATCCGGGTGCTCGGCGGTTCCGGAAAGAGATACGCCAATATCGGCGATGTCGTTGTGGCCAGCGTTAAAAAAGCTACCCCCGGCGGCGTTGTGAAAAAAGGCGAGATCGTCAGGGCTGTCATTGTCCGCACCGCGTCCGGCGTCCGGCGGGACGACGGCACATACATTCGTTTTGACGAGAACGCTGCGGTAATCATCAGAGAGGACAAGAATCCCAGAGGAACAAGAATATTCGGTCCGGTGGCCAGAGAACTTCGCGAGAAAGATTATCTCAAGATTCTCAGCCTCGCGCCCGAAGTTCTTTAACGGGAGGAACGGCAATGATAAAAAAAGTTCATGTGAAAACCGGCGACCAAGTCGTCGTCATCAATGGCAAATACCGCGGGAAAAGAGGCAAAGTCCTGCAGGTAAGCCCCAAAGAAGGCAAAGTCATTGTTGAGGGTGTCAATATTGTGACCAAGCATGTCAAGCCGAGGAAGATGGGCGAACCGGGCGGTCTGATTAAAGCCGAAAGCGCTCTTTACGCTTCAAAGGTGCAGCTTATTTGCCCGAAGTGCGGTAAACCCACAAGAACCGGCCGGAAAATCGACGCCAAGGGCAACAAAGTACGCACCTGCAAAAAAAGCGATTGCAGGGCAGAGTTTGAATAAGGAGGGATGAACATGGCAAGGCTGAAGGAAACTTATGACAAAGAAGTCGCTCCCGCGCTGATGAAGAAATTCGGGTATAAAAGTGTCATGCAAATCCCGAAGCTCGAAAAAATTGTCGTTAATGTCGGTTGCGGCGAGGCGAGAGACAATCCGAAAATGCTCGACGCGATTGTTGCCGACATTATGCAGATTACGGGCCAGAAGCCTGTCTTGTGCAAGGCAAAAAAATCGGTCGCAAACTTCAAACTCCGCGAGGGGATGACAATCGGCGCCAAGGTTACATTGCGCGGCGAAAGGATGTATGAATTCCTTGACAGGCTGTTTAATCTGGCTCTGCCAAGGGTAAGAGACTTTCGCGGAATCAACCCCAATTCCTTCGACGGTCGCGGGAATTATTCCATGGGCGTCCGGGAACAGCTTATTTTTCCGGAAATCGACTATGATAAAATCGACAAGGTCAGAGGCATGGATATTTGCCTGGTGACATCAGCCAAAACAGACGAAGAAGCCCGCGAGCTTTTAACGCTTATGGGCGCTCCGTTTACGAGATAGGGGAGGGAAAACCGTGGCCAAAACATCAATGAAAGTCAGACAGGCAAGGCCTGCGAAGTATTCCTCGAGACAATACAACAGATGCAAAATTTGCGGCAGGCCGCATGCCTATCTGCGCAAATACGGTGTGTGCCGCATTTGCTTCAGGGAATTGGCCCATGCCGGGCAGATTCCGGGTGTGAAGAAGGCAAGCTGGTAAATAGCAACTGCAAAGGAGGTTGACGGTATGCAAACGACTGATTCCATAGCCGATATGCTCATCAGAATTCGCAACGCAAACTCGGCAAAGCACGATTCGGTAAAAATACCGGCGTCAAACATGAAAAAGGCCATCGCCCGCATTCTTGTTGACGAGGGTTATGTGAAAAGCTATAAGGTCGAGGACGACGGCAAGCAGGGCGTTATCGAGATAACGCTAAAGTACGGCCCGAACAAGTCCCAGATTCTCACCGGCCTGCGCAGGGTTTCCAAGCCCGGCCTGCGCATCTATACCAATTGTGAGGATATGCCGAAGGTCATGAAAGGCCTTGGTATCGCCGTGCTTTCAACATCAAAAGGCATTATGACCGACAAGGACGCGCGCAAAGCCAATGTGGGCGGCGAAGTTCTTGCGTTTATTTGGTAAGGAGGTGCTGTCAGGATGTCACGAATAGGAAAACTGCCCATCGCTATACCCGCCGGCGTCGATGTCACCATCGACGGCAGCTCCGTTACCGTAAAAGGCCCCAAAGGCACTCTTTCCGCAACGGTGCACAAAAATATCAAGGTTGAGAAAAACGAAGGTGTTATCAGCGTAACCAGGTCCGACGACGCCAAGCAGAACAGGGCGCTTCACGGCCTGACAAGGTCGCTCGTCGCGAATATGGTCAACGGTGTTCACGAAGGCTTTAAAAAGGAGCTTGAAGTCAACGGCGTTGGCTACCGCGCAGCCAAACAGGGAAAGGATCTTGTTCTGAATATCGGGTATTCGCATCAGGTGATCGTGCCTGAAATCGAGGGTATTAGCGTCGAGGTGCCCAACCCCAACAAGATCATCATCACCGGGCCTGACAAACAAAAGGTCGGCCAATTCGCGGCGGATGTCCGCAAACAGCGCCCGCCCGAGCCGTATAAAGGCAAAGGTATCAAGTATGCCGACGAGCATATCCGCCGCAAGGAAGGCAAGGCGGGCAAGGGCGGCAAGTAAGCCCTGACCGCATCCGAACAAGCAAGGCGGGTCTTTACAACGGCGCCTTCATTTAAGGAGTGAAAAGTATGGTTAACAAACCGGACAACAACAAGGCAAGGCAGCTGCGGCACAGAAGGGTTCGCGGTAAAATCAGCGGAACTCCCGAATGCCCGCGCCTTAATGTGTTCCGCTCCCTCCAAAACATCTACGCTCAGTTGATTGACGATACGAAAGGCGAGACAATCGTTTCCGCTTCGAGCGTTGAAAAAGAGTTCAAGGATTACGGCGGAAATAAAACGGCGGCCCGCAAAGTGGGCGAAATGCTCGCAAAACGCGCGGTCGAAAAAAGCATAACCCGGGTTGTTTTTGACCGCGGCGGCTATATCTATCACGGCCGCGTTCAGGAACTGGCCGAAGGCGCCCGCGAGGGCGGCCTCAAGTTCTGAGGAAAAGGAGGACATTGACTTTTGGCTATAATTGATTCTTCAATGATGGAACTCACCGAGCGCGTGGTCTCGATAAACCGTGTATCCAAAACCGTAAAAGGCGGCCGTATCTTTAAATTCGCCGCTCTCGTCGTTGTCGGCGACGGCAACGGTACCATCGGCTTCGGCCTTGGCAAGTCCGGCGAAGTTCCCGACGCGATTCGCAAGGGTATCGAAGACGCAAAAAAGAACCTGATAAAAGTTTCGCTGAAAGGGACGACCATTCCGCACGAAATCATCGGCAAATTCGGCGCCGGCGTTGTGTTGCTCAAGCCCGCGGCTCCCGGTACCGGCGTTATCGCCGGCGGCCCGGTGCGCGCGGTCGTCGAAACAGCAGGTATCAAGGATATTCGTACGAAAGCTTTGCGTTCGAACAATCCGTGCAATGTTGTCAAAGCGACATTTGACGGATTATCGAGACTTCGCAATATCGAACAAGTCGCCGCCATTCGGGGCAAATCGAAAAAGGAAATAACAGATTAAGGAGGGTGGTCAAAATGGCTGAAGTTCAAGTCAGGCTTGTTAAAAGCCTTATCGGCAGTACCAAAGAGCAGATTGCCACCGCCCGCGCCCTGGGTTTGCGAAAGATAGGGGATGTCTCGTCCCAGCCGGACTCTCCCGCTACACAGGGCAAGGTTAAGAAATTATCGCACCTCATCGAGGTGACACATGAGGAACAAGGAGGCGCGGTCAAATGAAACTTCATGAGTTAAAACCTCAAAAAGGCTCTGTCAAAGAGACTAAAAGAGTCGGCAGAGGCCCTGCCTCCGGCCAGGGCAAGACCGCGGGCAAAGGTCACAAAGGCCAGAAAGCCCGTTCCGGCGCGCCGCGCCCGGGTTTTGAAGGCGGCCAGATGCCTTTGCAGAGGCGTGTTCCCAAAAGAGGCTTTGTCAACATCTTCGGCAAAGAGATGGCCATAGTCAACCTGGCGGCGCTTGAAAAAAAGTTCGAGGACGGTTCGGTTGTCGATGTTTCCGCCCTTGTTAACGCCGGCCTTGTCAAAAAAACGTTAGACGGCGTTAAGATTTTAGGGAACGGCGATATTTCGAAGAAGCTGACCGTTCAGGCCAACGCTTTTTCGGCAACAGCCAAAGAAAAAATCGAAGATGCCGGAGGAAAGGCAGAGGTGGTTTGAGATGATTCAGACGCTGATTAACGCTTGGAAAATCGCGGACATCCGTAAAAAGATGCTCTTCACGGCTCTGATTATCCTTATATTCCGCATCGGCTCCGCCATTCCCGTACCGTTTGCCGACATCGGCGACAAAGGCATTGTCGATCAGGAAGCGGGCGCGTTCATGAATTATCTGGTCATGATGACTGGTGACGCGTTCAATTACGGCACAATTTTCGCGATGTCCATCACCCCCTACATCAATTCCTCGATTATCATGCAGTTGCTGACCGTCGCCATCCCTTATCTGGAAAGGCTTCAGAAAGAGGGCGAGGAAGGCCGCAAGAAAATCGCTTCCATCACCCGTTATGTTACGGTCGGTTTGGGCCTTATGCAAAGCACCGCGTATTATTTCTACCTGAAAAACGGCGGCGGCCGCGGCACCAGTCTGCTTACGATGGATGCCAACGGCCTGCCTTTTGAAGGCTTCGCGAAATACTTCCAGGCCATCGTTATTATACTATGTTTTACCGCCGGCACGGCGCTTATCATGTGGCTCGGTGAACAGATTAACGAAAAAGGAATCGGAAACGGTATTTCCATTATCCTTTTTGCAGGCATCGTCTCGAGGATTCCCACGCTGATCTCCCAGCTTTACAGCTTGAATCCGGAGATCGGGTATTTGGGGAAAGCAGGCCCGTTTTATGTCCTGTCGCCCCTTGTCGGTGTTCTGCTGCTTTTAATGGTCGCTTTTATTGTTTGGATGGACAATGCCGAACGGCGAATTCCGGTCCAGTACGCCAAACGCGTGGTGGGGCGGAAGATGTACGGCGGCCAAAGCACGCATATTCCCATTAAGGTCAACATGTCCGGCGTTATGCCGATCATCTTCGCGAGCTCGATTTTGTCCCTGCCGCCGACGGTTGAAATGTTTATGACGGCTCCCAAAGAGGGCACCGCCTTATACACCTTCTTCTCTATATTTAAGAGTACGCACTGGGTTTACGGTATCATGTATTTTATTATGATTATCGGGTTCGCGTATTTTTACGCGAGTATCCAGTACAATCCCATTGAGATGGCCAACAACATCCGCAAGAACAGCGGAACCATCCCCGGCATCCGTCCGGGCGAACCGACCTCGAAATATATCGCGAAAATTCTTTCGAGGATTACGCTTCTGGGCGCCCTGCTCTTAAGCGTAGTGGCGCTGTTCCCGATTGTTTTCTCGCAGGTTACGACACTGATTCTCGAGTCGAAGTGGTTTAATTACCCGGGCGGTATGAATATCGCGCTTGGCGGCACTTCGATTATCATTCTCGTCGGCGTCGCGCTTGAAACGGCGAAACAGCTTGAAAGCCAGATGATGATGCGCCATTACAAGGGCTTCCTTGATTAACCGGTTTCCCGGCACGGAGGCAACGCGATGATTGTACTGAAAACAGCCAGGGAACTCGCGCTCATGAAAGAAGCCGGTTTTATCGCGGCACAGGCGCTTAAACTCGCGGGCGAAGCCGTGGAGCCCGGTATCACGACGGGGGAAATCGACAGGCTTGTCCACGATTTTATCGTCAGGCAGGGCGCGTACCCGACCTTTTTAAAGTACAACGGCTATCCGGCGTCTGTTTGCGTTTCCGTTAACGACGAGGTAATCCACGGTATCCCGGCCAAAGACCGTGTTATCGCGCACGGCGACCTCGTCAGCATAGACCTCGGCGCCACCCTCAACGGCTATATCGGCGACACGGCCGCCACTTTCGCGGCGGGGGACATAAGCCCCGAAGCGAAGCGGCTGAGCGACACCACCCGCGAAAGCCTTTACGAAGGCATCAAGGCGGCTGTCGCGGGCGGCAGAACAGGCGGTATAGGCGCAGCGATTTCACAGTACTGTGAAGGGAGAGGTTATTCGGTGGTCAGGGAATACACGGGCCACGGGGTAGGAACCAATCTGCACGAGGACCCGAGCCTTCCCAACTACGGTTTGCCCGGTTCGGGCGCCCGCCTGACACCGGGGATGACACTGGCCATCGAACCGATGATTAACCTCGGCGCCGCGCGGGTTTACCGTATGCAGGACGGATGGACGGTAAAAACAGCCGACGGCAACCTTTCCGCCCATTTTGAGCATACCGTAGCCATTACCGCGAGCGGGCCGGTCATTCTCACGAAACTGTAAGCCGGAGGCTGCATGGCATGGAACTGAGGCAAGGCAGCGTAGTACGGTCGGTTGCGGGCAGAGACAAAGGCAGGCTGCTTTATGTGGTTGAGAACCGGGGGGACAGAATCCTCGTATGCGACGGGAAAGAACGGCCGCTGAGCAGGCCAAAAAGCAAAAATCCGCGGCATCTGCGCGCTGTGCCTTGCAGCCTTGATGCCGGGCAAACGCAGACGGACAGGGCTTTAAGAAAGGCACTCGTCCGGTTTGAAAACGAATGTGACGCCAGACCATAGGAGGTACGTATGTCTAAGCAGGATATGATTGAGATTGAAGGCACGGTTATCGAGGCCCTTCCCAACGCCACCTTTCAGGTTCAGTTGGACAACGGCCATAAGATATTGGCCCATATCTCCGGTAAGCTGCGGATGAACTATATTCGCATCCTCCCCGGTGACAAGGTTACGGTGGAGATGTCGCCATACGACCTCACTCGCGGCCGGATAACTTGGCGTTCTAAGTAGACGAAGGAGTGTTAACAATGAAAGTCAGGCCTTCTGTAAAAAAGATTTGTGAAAAGTGCAAAATTATCAAGCGCAAGGGTACTGTCATGGTTATCTGTGAGAATCCCAAGCATAAGCAGCGCCAGGGCTGATCCGGCGTGAACCAATAATCGGAGGTGCAAAATAATGGCTCGTATTTCAGGTGTCGATTTGCCAAGGGATAAAAGGATAGAAATCGGTCTCTCCTATATATACGGCATCGGCCGAAAAACCGCCAGCGACATTATCGCCGCGACCGGTATCAATCCCGATACGAGAGTCAAAGATCTCAGTGAAGACGATGTGTCCAAGCTGCGTGAGTACATCGACCACAACTGCAAGGTGGAAGGTGACCTGCGCCGCGAAACCGCTTACGATGTCAAAAGGCTCATTGAAATCGGCTGCTACCGCGGCGTGAGGCATCGCAAAGGCTTGCCCGTCAGAGGCCAGCGTTCCAAGACGAACGCCCGCACGCGCAAGGGCCCGAAGAGGACGATAGCCAACAAGAAGAAGTAACTCAAGGAGGGTTATCATGGCGACAAAAGCAACCGCTAAAAAAACAGCCGGCACGCGCAGACGGCGTGAACGCAAAAACATTGAGCGCGGAGCGGCTCATATTCAGTCCACCTTCAACAACACGATCGTCACAATTTCCGATACCCAAGGCAATGCGGTTTCCTGGGCGAGCGCCGGGGAAATGGGCTTCCGGGGCTCGAGAAAATCAACACCTTTCGCCGCCCAAACAGCGGCCGAAACAGCCGCCAAGGCGGCGATGGAACACGGCATGAAATCCGTTGAGGTGTATGTCAAGGGTCCCGGTTCGGGCCGTGAAGCCGCAATCAGGGCGTTGCAGACCGCGGGTCTGGAAGTCAGTATGATTAAAGATGTCACACCCATCCCGCACAACGGTTGCCGTCCGCCCAAAAGAAGGCGCGTTTAGTCAAAACAATCAGGAGGTGCAACACACATGGCAAGATATACCGGTCCGGTTTGCAAGCTTTGCCGCCGCGAGGGCAAAAAATTGTTTCTCAAGGGTGAACGCTGTTATACCGGCAAATGCTCGGTTGAACGCCGCGCTTACGCGCCCGGCCAGCATGGCCAGAGCCGCAAAAAGACTTCCGAATACGGCCTTCAGCTGCGCGCGAAACAACAGGCAAGGCGTTATTACGGTATTCAGGAAGGGCAGTTTCACAAATACTTTATCATGGCCGAACGCAAGCAGGGTGTAACGGGCGAAAACCTGCTCAGATTATGCGAAAGCCGTATGGATAATGTCGTTTATCTTTTAGGTTGGGCAAGCTCCAGGGCCGAAGGCAGGCAGCTTGTAACCCACGGCCATTTCACGGTTAACGGCCGCAAGGTGGACATTCCGTCTTTCCTGGTCAAACCCGGCGATATTATCGCGATCAAAGCAAAGAGCAAAGACAGCGAAAAGATCCGTTCCGTGCTTGAAACAAACGGTTCGCGTCCGGTACCCCAGTGGCTTGAAGCCGACAGAGAAAAGGACGAGGCGAAGGTATTGAGTTTACCCGAGCGCGACCAGATATCGGTCCCGGTCGAAGAGCATCTGATTGTCGAGTTTTACTCGAAATAAGGCGGCTTGACCATAACCGAATTATCCACCGGCAAGCATGGCTTGCTTTGAAATAGGAGGGTTTTGAATGATTGGAATCGAAAAGCCGAGAATCGAAACTGTCGACCCCGCAGCCGGCGGAACCTACGGCAAGTTTATTGTGGAGCCTCTTGAGAGAGGCTATGGCACAACCCTTGGCAACAGCCTCAGGCGTGTGCTCCTTTCGTCACTTCCGGGCTACGCGATAACATCCGCTAAGATTGAAGGCATTCTTCACGAGTTTTCCACTATTCCCGGTGTCAAAGAAGACGTTACGGAGATCGTCTTAAACCTGAAGAGTGTCATTCTGAAGATTCACGGCGATGGGCCAAAAACCATATATATTGAGGCCAATGGGGCATGCGAAGTCACAGCCGGCAGTATAAAAACTGACTCCGAGGTTGAAATCATCAACCCCGAACTTCATATCGCGTCACTGGATACGGGCGCTCACATCGCTATCGAAATGACGTGCGACAAGGGCAGAGGCTATGTTACCGCCGAGCGTAACAAGCTGCTTATGCAGCCGGTCATCGGCGTCATAGCCATTGATTCCGTTTATTCACCGGTTATAAGAGTCAACTACACAGTCGAGAACACACGCGTAGGGCAGATAACCGACTACGACAAGCTGACCCTTGAAGTGTGGACGAACGGCACCATCACCGCGAAGGAGGCCGTCTCTCTTGGCGCCAAGATCCTCAACGAGCATCTCAATTTATTCGGTGATTTATCCGACGAGGCATACGACACCGAAATCATGGTTGTTAAGAATGAAAACGGCAAGGAAAAAGTACTCGAGATGACCATTGAGGAACTTGACCTGTCTGTGCGCTCCTTCAATTGTTTGAAGCGGGCGGGTATCAACACGGTCGAGGATTTAATCGGCAAGACAGAAGACGATATGATGAAAGTGCGCAACCTCGGCAGGAAGTCCCTTGACGAGGTCGTCACCAAGCTCAACTCGCTCGGTCTGGACTTGCGCAGGGACGAAGAATAATCCCCGGCCTCATAAACTATCCATTAACGGCAAAGGAGTGTGATTAGAATGCCCGGTACAAGAAAACTCGGGAGGGCTGCCGACCACCGCAGTTCGATGCTCAGGGGTCTGGTAACCTATCTTTTAGAAAACGGAAGAATTGAAACAACGGTAACAAGGGCGAAGGAAGTCCGCGCGATGGCGGAAAAAATGATAACCGTTGCCAAAGACAATACTCTTGCGTCGAAACGCAGAGTTTTGGCCTATGTCACCAAAGAGGACGTCGTCAAAAAACTTTTTGATGAAATAGCTCCACAATACAAAGACATTAACGGCGGTTACACAAGAATTATCCGGTCGGGGCCCCGCCGCGGGGATGCCGCCGAAATGTGCTTCATAGAGCTTGTCGAAACAGCCGAAGCCCAAAGCACCAAAGAAAAAAAGAAAAGCGCCGCGAAGCCGGCCGCGGGCAAAGGCGTGAAAACGGCCAAAACCGCCAAAACGGAGAAGCCCGCGCAAGCGAAAAAGACCGAGAAACCCAAAGAAGAGGAAAAATCCGAATAACCGTCATAAAGGCCCGGCGCGGAAAAGCCCCGGGTCTTTTTCATCCGGATTTTCGGAAAATAGTAAAATTCACTTGTCATTTAAACGTTCGCGTCATACAATTAATACAGAATAGGATGCGGGGGAGTTCATCATTAAACCGAGCAATGCGGCGCGGCGCCTTTACGCGCCGGAATTTATGCTTCGACCGGAACAATGGGCCGGCGAAAAACCGGATACGCGCCGGCTGTACACATCACTGTACAGGGTAGCCTGGCCCGCGACAATCGAGTCCGTTCTTGTCGGTATGATGTCGTTTGTCGACACCGTTATGGTTTCGACCGTCGGACCGGCGGCCATAGCGGCGACGGGCCTGACAAACCAGCCGAGGCTGATTTTTTTCTCGTTCTTCTTCGCGCTCAACGCGGGGGTTACGGCGATTGTCAGCCGACGCAACGGTGAAGGCGACCGCGGCGGCGCCAACAAATGCCTTGCGCAAGCCGTTATGCTTTGCGTTATCACAAGTATCGTCCTTTGCGCGGCGGCTTTAGCGGCGGCGGAACCTCTTCTTTGGTTTGCCGGGGCACAGAGCGACACGATTGACTCCGCGGTGTCGTATTTCCGGATAACCATGGTGGGCATGGCGTTCACGTCGCTCGGCTTGGTCATCAACGCGGCGCAAAGAGGAACCGGCAACACTAAAATTTCGATGCGGACCAATCTTACCGCCAATGTCATCAACGTGATATTCAACTATCTGCTGATCAACGGGATTTGGTTCTTCCCGAGGCTTGAAGTCAAAGGGGCCGCCATAGCGACTCTTATGGGCAATGTTGTCAGCTGCTTGATGTCTGTGTATTCCGTTTCAAAACCTACGGAGTTTCTGCACCTGCGGCTTCGCGGCTGCTTTCATTTTGACGCCGAATATCTGAAACTTCTGTTCCGCATAGGCAGTTCCGCGGCGGTCGAGCAGCTCTTTATTCGCATAGGATTCTTTTCTTATGTAAAAATCGTCGCGGCGCTGGGCACAACAGCTTTCGCCACGCATCAGATTTGTATGAGCATCATCAACATTTCGTTTTGCGTGGGTGACGGCCTCGGTATCGCTTCTTCGGCTCTCACCGGCCAGAATTTGGGCAGGCGCCGGCCCGACTTGTCGGCTGTTTACTGCAAAGCGGCGCAGCGCATCGGCTTGGCTTTGTCGCTGGTTTTGTTTCTTGTCTTCGCCTTGTTGGGTAAACCGCTGATGGAACTGTTTACCGATGACCCCGCCATCATTGACCTTGGCGTTAAGCTTTTGCTCATCGTGGCGTTTACCTCGCCCGGCCAGATATCCCAGCTCGTTTATTCCGGGTGCCTCCGCGGAGCCGGCGACACGAAATTCGTCGCGTATTCCTCCTTGGTGAGTATTGCCATCTTAAGACCGATTTTCACCTATGTGTTGTGTTATCCGTTAGGATTGGGCCTTATCGGCGCGTGGTTCAGCCTTCTTGCCGACCAATATATACGGCTTAGCTTCGCGGCTTTCCGCTTTTCCAGGGGAAAATGGAGCAGGATAAAAATCTGAACAGACTACGGCAGCGGGAGGGTGTTTATGGACAGTATTTTTACAGCCAAATGGATTAAAAGCGGCGTCTGTTTCGAGGCGGTTGACGCGGAAGTGGCTGCGTCCGTCTGGACTTCGTCAAAAATCAGCCACAGCTGCGGCGATGCCGGTGTGGTTTTCATGAAAGGATTTTTATGCTGCGCGGCGGTAAAAAAAGCCGAGCTGCAAATCACGGCCCTGGGCGTCTATGAAGCGAAACTCAACGGCGAACGGGTGGGGGACTTCATCCTCGCTCCGGGCTGGACTTCATACAAAAAACGCCTTCAATACCAGACTTATGATATAACCGCAATGCTGAAGGAAGACAACATGCTCTGCGTCACCGTCGGGAAAGGCTGGCGGTTCCTCGGAAAGAAGAAAGAGGAAGTCGAAGACGGTTTCAGCGACAGAGACACGGCGCTGATCGCGGCGCTGCGTGTCGAATACGCGAACGGCGCCGAAAACTTGACAGTGACCGACAGCTCCTGGCAGGTGACATGCGGCCAAATCCTGTACAGCAATATTTACAACGGTGATATCGTTGACAGGAATTACAAGCCCCCAAAACCGGTTGAAGCTGTGGAAATCAGCTTGGGCAAAGACTTCCTGATTGCGCAGCAGGGCGAAAAAATAGCCGAAACGCAGCGAATCGATGCCAAAGAGTTGATTGTCACGCCGAAGAACGAAACGGTCATCGATTTCGGCCAAAACCTGACGGGATATGTGGAGTTTCGAATCCGGGGCAAAAAAGGCGACTGCGCCGTTATTCAACACGCCGAAATATTGGACCGAGACGGGGATTTTTACACCGAGAACCTGCGCAGCGCCAAACAGGAAATCCGCTTTGTCTGCGACGGCAAGACACACACATACAAGCCTTCGCTGTCCTTTCAGGGCTTTCGCTATATAAAACTCGTCGACTGGCCCGATAAAGTCCGGCTCTCGAATTTCACCGCCGTGGTTGTGCATTCCGACATGAAGCGCACGGGGTATTTTGAATGCTCCGACGCGATGATCAACCGCCTTTACGAAAACATTGTCTGGGGTCAGCGCGGCAATTTCCTTGATGTGCCGACCGACTGCCCGCAGCGGGACGAGCGCCTCGGCTGGACGGGCGACGCGCAGGCGTTTTGCCGCGCCGCCGCTTACAATTACGATGTTGAAAAATTCTTCACAAAATGGCTTGCCGACCTGGCCGCCGACCAAAACGCCGACGGCCGCGTTCCGCATGTGATACCGGATGTTCTCAACGACGGGGGTTCCGCGGCCTGGGGCGACGCGGCGGTTATCTGCCCATGGCAGATCTATTTGGCCTACGGCAACCCGGCCATCCTCGACCGGCAATTTGAGTCGATGAAAAAATGGGTCGATTTTATCCGCGGCAAATCGGCCGGGTATATATGGAACAAAGGCGGCCATTTCGGCGACTGGCTCAACCTCGAGGCCGATGTCGGCAACAAACCGACGGACAAAAAGCTCATCGCGACCGCATTCGCTTTTTATTCAACCTCCCTGCTCATCAAGGCCGGGAAAGTCATCGGTAAGGATATGGGGGCATACGAGGAACTCGCCCAAAATATCAAGGCCGCTTTCAACAAGAAACTCATCAAAAACGGCAAGGTGAAAGGCAACACACAGACCGGTTGTGCCCTCGCGCTGTATTTTGATTTGGCCGACGAGAAAACCGCCGTGGCGGCGCAACTTGCCGCGCTCGTTAAGAAGCGGGGCCATCTGACCACCGGGTTTGTCGGCGCGCCGTATCTGCTCCATGTTTTAACGGAAAACGGCTATACCGAACTGGCCTACGATTTGCTGTTGCGCAAAGAGTATCCGTCCTGGCTGTACCCCGTGACCATGGGCGCGACGACGATATGGGAGCGCTGGAACGGCATTTTCCCCGACGGGACTTTAGCCGACAAGGGCATGAATTCCTACAACCATTACGCTTACGGCGCCGTCGGCGACTGGCTGTTCGGCTCGATGGCCGGCATCAACCCCGACGAAAACGCGCCCGGCTACAAGCATATTGTTTTTAAACCCGTGACCGACTGGCGGCTCGACTTCGCGAAAGCCTCATTGGAAACCCGCCGCGGCACCGTCAAGGCGGGCTGGAGCCGCGAAAACGGCAAAATCGTCTACACATTCACCGTACCGAAGGGCTGCACCGCCGATGCGTACATCGAGGGAAAACACCGCAAACTTAAAGCCGGCGAACACGTTTTGTAGTGGTTAGTGGTTAGTGTTCAAAAAACGAAGGAGATTGATACTATGGTCGTCGACCGAATCGAAAACCTGAAAACTTACTCGCCATTGCTCTCCTGTATACCGGCAATTGAGAAATTCCTGACGGATTTCGCCGGCAGCCCCCTGCCCGACGGGCGTTACGAACTTGACGGCGACAATTTGTTCGCCTTGGTGCAGCGTTATACCACAAAGCCCGCCGAAGGCAGGCTGCCCGAGGCTCACCGGAAATACATCGACTTGCAAATGGTCACCGAAGGCAGGGAATGCATCGGCTGGGCGCCGCTCGCCGAATTAACCGAGGCAAGCGAGGAGTTTTCCAAGGGCGGCGACATCGCGTTTTACAGCGGCCAAATCCAAATCAACATAACGCTGAACAAGGGCTGTTTTTCCCTTCTTTATCCGGAGGACGCGCACCTGCCCTGCACGCAAATCGACGGACCGGAGGAAGTTGTCAAGGTAGTCTTCAAAATCAAAATGGCGTAACAGCCGGATATAAAAACAGCCCCCGTCCGTTGATAACGCGGCCGGGGGCTGTCTGCTATGTTTTGTTTATACAATTCCCGCGAATTTGTTCAGCGGTTCCTGATAGGCCTCAATCTTGAGGTCCATGACATCTTGAACCAGAACGGGCGCGCCGATGGTGGCGGATTCGTATATCGCCATGGGTATCGCCATCGCCTTGTAGCCGGTCATCGCGTCGACTTCCACCTTGCGAAGGCCGTTGAGCGCGTCGAAATGCTGCTTCCACTCGATGGCGAGCGTGTCTTGCAGCCCGTAGGGGAAATACATGCCCTGCTCATCCTCCGACAGGGAGTCCATAAACTCCTGATACAAATCGTTGAGCGGGTAGACAAGCTCCTGGGCGTTGTTGTAAATACCTTCACCCCAGAACGCCGCCCCTTCCGAGCCGTAAATGACGTTGGTGCGGTCGACTTTACCCGGCGCGGCGCGGCAGACGACCCAGGTGCCGATGACGCCGTTCTCAAACTCGAGGATCGCCGAGGTCGTGTCCTCAACCGTCGCCTCGATAGGTTCCTCAAAAGTATTGGGGTCGATGGTTTTCAGCGAGCGTGTCTTGCGGAAGTGCGCGTAGCGCTTTTCAAGAACGGCCTGCTCGTAGTCGGCCATGTTCTCGTATTTCTGGTAGCGGATTTTATCGTATGTAGCCATGGCGGCGGAAACCCTGCGGACATCGCCCAAACTGTATTGGAACAAGTCGGAGTGGTGGACGCCGCCGTCAAAGGTCCAGGCGCCGCCGGCGATGTCGAGATGGTCGCGCCAGTCCCAATACCATTTCCGTTCGCCGATGTCCATCCACAGCAGGATGCGCGGTTTGCCGATTTTCCCGGTTTTAATCGCCCAGTTCAGGGAGCGTTCGGAGGGGGAAAGGCGATAGTTTTCAAACACATGCAGAAGTTTGCCCGTCTCATCGGCCTTGTCCATAATCATTTTCGCGGCCCTCATCGTGAAGCCGAGAGGCTTTTCGGTAATGACGTTGAAGCCCGCGTCGAACGCCATGATGGCGGACGTGTGGTGATTGATATGCGGGGTGAAAATCGCGACGGTATCGAGTTCTTTTTCGCTGTTGAGCATGGTTTCCGCGTTGTCGTAGACACGCGGTTTGTGGCCTAAAATCGTCTCGAATTGCTCGGCGAACTGCTCCGCCCGTTCCTTGACGATATCGCAGCAGGCCGCGATGTCAAAATCGCGGCAACCGGCTTCCCACAGTTTGATCAAGCTGTTTTTGTGGCTGTTGGCCATGCTCCCGCACCCGAGAAACGCGCAAACCGTTTTCTTCATGATGTTTCCTCCCGTTAATGTCAGGCTTCGCCAAAATTGTCCTTTTTATAGTATCACAACCAAACAATTATACAAGAGGAAATGCGAAAGAAAGTCAAAATTCCCGAGCGGTCATGAGAGTTACTTTTTCTTCTGAAGGCTTGCCAGTGTACCCAACCCGACGAGTTTCGCCCTGCCGAAAACAAGCACCGGTTTTTCCCGTCTGCGTTTGGAACCGGTGTTTGGAACCTTTTCTGCCGGTTCCGTTGCGGGCGGCGCGGCGGGTTCCGGTTTCGCCGGCGCGGTTTCTTCCGTTTCGCCCCGGTCTTTTGCCGGCAAAGAATCGCCCTCAGCCTCCCGTTTAACCGCTTTCAAACTCGCAACGTAGCCGCCGAGCACGGAAACGGAAGCTGCCAAAACACCCGTTGCGCAGCCGGCGCAGATTATTTTAGCCGTTTTTCCCCGCATTTTCGATTCCTCCCAGTCAGCCTGTGTGATATCCGCAGAACAAGAATACAAAAGAAGATTCCGGCAACCGCTCCCGCCGCGTCGACCGCCAAGTCAAACAGGCGGCAGGCTCGTCCGGGCACAAACATTTGGTGAACTTCGTCGGTGCAGGCATAGAGAACGGCGATAATCCAGGCGAAGACGGGCCGTTTTCTATGCCAGGTCAGGCCGGCGGCGACAAAAACCAAGCCGGCGAGAGCGGCGTATTCGGAAAAATGAGCGGCTTTTCGCATCGCGTTTTGTGAAATTCGCGCGCCGAGGTACTCCATGATGATTGACAGGAAACTTCCGCTTAATTGCGCGGATTCCTCGGCAACCTGTCCGGAAAGGTAAAAAATCCCGGCCATGCAAAGAAATACGGCAATCCAGGCAAACACGGCCGCGGTGACGAGGGCTTTTCGGTTTTTAAATGCAGTCAACGGCCAGCCTCCCGGGGATTGATACAATTAGTCAAAATACTTGGCGGAACTTAGCAATGTGTTTTCACCGGCAGGGTAAAGAAAGATGCCTTCGGCATTTTCAGTAAATGCCAGATAGCGCGAGCCGGTGAAGAGGGGATAGACAACGCCGTTTTGCAACAGGTGTTCCTCCGCTTTCAGGCAGCCGTCGGCCAAGTCTCGCGTTGTCTCAACCGTGTTGAGCTTTTGCATAATAGCATCGTAATTCTCGGATGAATAAAAAGCCGGATTGCTCGCCGACATCGACGAAAAGCGGCTGAGAAAACCGACCGCCGAGCTTTCGGCTGCCTCAACAGGAACCATCGCTATCTGGTAGTCGCCGCGCGCAACCCTGTTCGCGAGCTCGACGCTGTCGAGGCACTCTATGGTGACAATCAGGCGTATACCGAACGCCTGCTGCCAAAGCTGCAGCAAACGGCGCATGGCGTTCTCGTGTTCGGCGGCGCAAAGCAGCGTGAACACAAATTGTTTCTCGCCCTGTTTGTTCAGCTCTTCCTCAAGGAGCCGTTTCGCTTCGTTTGTATCCGGTTCGATGCCGTCGCATTGAGGTTTTATGCTTCGGAAGGCCGCATCGCTGACCATACAGCAGGATGGCACCAAACAGCCTGTCATCTCCCCGCCGGCTATGTCGAAGCCGAGCGCTCCGGGTTCCACAGCGCCGCACAGCGCCAAACGAACACCGGTGCGCCGCAGGGTATCATCGGAACAATTAAACAAAATGGATTGCGTCGCGTTCCTTCTTTCTATCAGCGTCAAGCCCATGCTCCCGGCGGACACGGCTGTTTTGGCGTCAAGTTCGGCCGCGGCATACGTTCCCTGTTCAAGTTTGTTGAGCCGTGACGCTGAGTCGGGGTTAATGGTCAGGGTAACCGACTGTGGATAAACAGCCAGCGGACCGTTGTATTCCTCGTTTTTTCGAAGGATCAGAGAAGAATCGTGACTCCATTTTGAAAGGAAAAACGGTCCGTTGCACAATACATACTCCACATCCAGCCCGTATTTGCCCTTGGTCGCGTTAAAAAAGGATTCGCTGCACGGCATACCGACCGCGTCGGCGAGAGTCAGCAGAAACTCGGGGTTGGCGCGCTGCAGTTTAATAATCAAGGTGAGATCGTTTGCTGCCGTAATGCCGAGCTTCTCGGGGGGCAGTTTCCCTTGATGCACTTTCTCCGCATTTTCTATCGCAAAAAGCGCGGGGGCGCCCGGGGCGTTTGTCGCCGGCAGCAGCGCCCGGCGCAGGGCGAACACAAAATCAGCCGCCGTAATACGGTCGTCAAAGTTTGTTTCGTAATCCTCGCCGAGTATTTTGGCCATGGTTTTTGTCAAATGCCACCGCGCGTCGCCGCGCAGGGTAAAAGAATAGACCAGCCCGTCATCCGAAATATCCCACGATTTCGCAACACCCGGAACAGGCTTTCCTTCCTCATTGATGCGAACCAAACCCTCCAGGCAGTTGATAACCGCAATCCTGGAAGGCTTGTCGCTGACAATTTGGGGGTCGAGCCCGAGCGGTTCCGCGTCGATGGGGTAATAGAGATTCCGGCCGCCTCCGTCGTCTTTTGAACAGGCGGTCGCCGTCAGTGCTATCCATAGTAACGCAAGCAGAACGCAAACAATCTTCTTGGTCATCGGGTTTTTCTCCACGCGGTGTCCCGCTGTCTTCGCCGTGATTTCGGCTGTGTCAACCGTTATCGGGCTTATTCTGTTCGGCCCATTTGGCGAGCTGCTCCGCAAGTTGGGAATTGCCGGAGCCGGTCTTGGTGTTTTGTGAACTTATGTATTGTTGAACGTAGCGCCTGCTGGCTGCGTTGCCTTGCTTTTTAAAATCCGAAACCTTTTGGCGGTAACCGCACACACAGAAAAAGGCTTTTTTATCGTCTTCGCCGCGTATCTCCATCTTCTTATGGCAATTCGGGCAACGGGCGTTGGTCGCGACCGAAACGCTTTTTCGGTACCCGCATTCTCTGTCGGGGCAGACAAGCATACGCCCCCTCTTGCCGCTGACATCCAAGAGGCATTTCCCGCAATCCGGGCATTTCTCGCGCGTCTGGTTGTCGTGCGTATAGACCGCTGTCGACGCGACGACGGAAGACACAAGCCGGGTGGCGTACTCGCGCATCTCGCCGACGAACACGGCGTCAGTCTCTTTCCCTTGCGCGATCAGTTGAAGACGCTGTTCCCATTTGGCGGTCAATTCCGCGGATTTCAGGGCAGGCGGCACGATTTTTATGAGTTGCCGGCCCTTGGAAGTCGGATGTATTTCCTTGCCTTTACGTTCGATATAAAACGAGTCGAACAGTTTTTCGATGATGTCCGCCCTGGTCGCCGGTGTGCCGAGTCCGCCGGTGGTTTCTATGACGCTTTTAAGCTTGTCGTCCTCAATATACTCGGCCGGGAATTCCATAGCGGTCAGAAGCGTCGCCTCCGTAAACCGCGCGGGCGGTTTGGTCTTGCCCGGTAAAACGCAGCCGGCGCGGACGGTGACGCGGTCCCCCTGTTTGATATCGGGCAGCTGCCGGTCATTTGCGCCGTCGTCCTCTTCCTCTTCATCGGCCGCCGCCGAACCGTAAAGGGACTTCCAGCCCGCCGCTTTCACAATGCGGCCTTTGGCATAGAAACAGCGCTTCTCAACGGCCACCTTCACCTTGACCTCCTCGTATTCAAACGCGGGGCTGAGCACGGCCAAAAAGCGGCGTAACGCCAAATCATAGACATTGCGTTCTTCGGGTGAAAGCGCGGCCAAATTGACAGTTTGTTCGGTCGGGATGATGGCGTGGTGGTCCGTGACTTTGGCATTGTTGACAATATATTTGACATTCAGCGGCTTTGAACGCAGCAACCCCAAAGCGGTGTCTTTATACGGCCCCACGGCGATGCTTTTGAGCCTGTCGGGCAGCGTGGGAACGATATCGTCGGTGATGTAGCGGCTGTCCGTGCGCGGGTAGGTCAGCAGCTTGTGCGTCTCATAAAGGCTCTGCATGACCGAAAGCGTCTGTTTGGCCGAATACGCGTATTTTTTGTTCGCGTCCCTTTGCAGCTCGGTCAGGTCATAAGCCGGGGGCGGCGCTTTGTGGCGGTATTCTCTTTTGACCTCGGCCAGCACGCCGTTCTTCCCCCGTACGGCATTCGCCACCAATTCGGCCGCCTCTTTGTCAAAAAAGCGTGCCTGATTTTTCGCGTCTTTATAAGTCGCCTCGAATCCGTCGAATTCCGCCCGGACCGTATAATATGTCTTTGGGACGAATCCCTCGATATCGTCTTCGCGTTTGACAATCATCGCGAGCGTCGGGGTTTGCACCCTGCCCGCCGACAGTTGCGCGTTGTGTTTGCAGGTTAGGGCTCTCGTGACATTCAGGCCAACGAGCCAGTCGGCCTCGGCGCGCGCCTGCGCGGAACGGTACAGGTTATCGTACCCCGAAGACGGCTTGAGCGCCGCGAAGCCTTCTTTGATCGCTTTGTCCGTTTGGGAGGAGATCCAAAGCCTTTTCACCGGCTTTCGCCAGCCGGCTTTGGCCATAATCCACCGCGCGACGAGCTCACCCTCGCGGCCGGCGTCCGTGGCGATAACCAGCGTGTCTATATCCGGCCGCCTCATCAGCGACGAGACACAGCGAAACTGTTTGCCGGTTTTGGCGATGACGGTCAGTTTCATGGTTTTCGGCAGCATGGGCAGGTCATCGAGATTCCAAGCCTTTAATTTGCCGTCGTATTCCTCCGGGTCGGCCAAAGTCACCAGATGGCCCAAAGCCCAGGTGACGATGTAACCGGCGCCCTCGACGCAACCGTCTCTGTTCTGCCGGCAGCCTAAGACCCTCGCGATGTCTTTGGCCACGGAAGGCTTTTCGGCCAGAACAAGCGTTTTACCCATCGACATCACCCCACCGAAACTTTGTTAACTCGCCGGCAAGACCAAGGCCCGGGAAACCCCACTGCCTCAAAACCTCGTAAACGCCGACAGCGACGGTGTTCGAAAGATTCAAGCTTCTCGCCGGATTCGCCATCGGCAGCCGCACGCACCGTCCGGGGTTATTTGCCAAAAGCTCTTCGGGCAGGCCGGCCGTTTCCTTCCCGAACACCAAATAGGAGCCGGCGGGGTATCGGATATCCGAATACACCGCTTTCGCTTTTGTCGAGAAATAAAAAAACGGGCCTTTGTTTTCATGAAAAAACGCGGCGAGGCTCGCGTAATAGCGAACATCCAACAGATTCCAGTAATCCAGGCCGGCCCTTTTCAGCTTCGCGTCGCTTATTTTAAAGCCCATCGGTTCGACAAGATGGAGCCTCGCGCCGGTCGCGGCGCAGGTTCTCGCGATATTTCCCGTGTTTTGCGGTATTTGCGGTTCAACCAGTACGATGTTTAAAACAGGCATGCGGACCTCTTTGATTTAGAAAAAATTACATCCGTTTTTTTTTACCCGCGAAGGTTAAAATAAACAGGAAAGGGACCGGTTTGAATCATTCAATCCATCTCTGCGTTAAATAACGGATAAGGAGTATCAGTCATATGAAAAAGGGCAATCAAAAAGCAACGATTCTCAAAGGCGTCGGTATCGGTATGGCCGTCGGCGGGACCGCGGCGCTGTTAAGCAATTCCCTGATGAGCAGGCCCGCGAAACGCTTGACCAAAAAAAACACAGCGAAAGTGATGAAGACCATCGGTGAGGTTCTCGATAACATTCAGTATATGATCAAATAAGTAGTTTATGAAGTGCCCGGGGTCAGTTGTAAAGCCCCATCGCTTTTTCTGTTTCCCCTTCGACCATGAGCTCAAGGGCTTTGCAGGCGCTGTCGACAACGCTTCGAAGTTCCTTGAGTTCGTCCTTGTTAAAAGGGGATAGAACCCAGTCGGCAAGCGCCATTTCCGCAATCTTCTTTTCGCCGATGCCAAGTTTTATTCGCGGGAAATTGTCGCTGTTTAAATGATAGATGATGCTTTTTAACCCGTTGTGCCCGCCGTCGGACCCTTTGCGCCGAATCCGCAGGCTGCCGCAGGGAAGGGAGGTGTCATCAAAGACGACGATGATGTTTTCCGGCTTGATTTTATAAAAGGCGGCGGCGTCACGCACGGCCTCACCGCTGTTGTTCATAAATGTCTGCGGCTTCAGCAGCAGGCAGCGGCGTGAACCGATAACCGCATCCCCGAGCAATGATTTGAACTTCAGCCGGTTCACTTTCACATCGAGGTTGCCGGCCAGAACATCTATGAAGAGAAACCCGGCGTTGTGCCGTGTGAATTCGTATTTTTTCCCGGGGTTGCCAAGCCCCGCTATCAGAAATTCCGGCGCTCCGGCGGGCTCAACGGAGCGCCTGCGGAAAGGGAACATATCATAGCCACCTTGTTGTGTGTTTCAGTTAACTGACTGCGATCGTTTTTGTCACCTCGGTGTTTTCCTCTCCGTTTTCTTCGACGGGCGTTTTCGAGTAGACAAGGCGAATATTGGTATCTTTAACCGCCTTCTCGATATTTTCAGCCGTTAGATTATTATTTTGAACCAAAACTGAAACATAGACCATGTTAGCATCTTTCATGCCTTTCGGTATCCCGATCTCGCCGTCGGTATATTGGCAGATCCAAATGCCGTTTTTTCCGTTGCCTTCGATTTCAAGCGAGTAAATGGTGATATCCTCGTCCGTTTTATTATCGACGGTAATGCCGATACTGTAGGATTTCCAGGCTTTTTTGTTTGTAAGGACAGAATCAGCCGTTTTTGAGTTGAAGCCATACATTTTCGACAGACTTTTTTTGTAATGCTCGGCGAACTTTTCCTGGCGATAAGATTCTAAAAGGTCGTTGTAAGGAATAACCTCGTGTATGGTCGCTTCGGGCTTTTTCCCGTCTACCATCCGGACAACCGCGGCGATGGTCAGCGTGACGACGGCCACAACGGCGACAGTCAAACCGGCCAGCAGAAGAATACGATTCTTCTTGCTCTTTTTCATTTCGTTTCCTCCGTGCTATTCTGTCTCTTAAAGGGCTTCTTTTTGTTCACCCAATCCTTTTTGTTCACCTGCCTCGCCCTGGCCACCGCCAGGGAATTGTCCGGCACGTCGTCGGTGATTGTCGAACCTGCCGCCGTATACGCGTTTTTGCCGATTGTCACCGGCGCGATAAGGCTGTTGTCGCAGCCGATAAAGGCACCGTCTTTGATAACCGTGCGGTATTTATCCCTGCCGGTGAAGTTGACCGTCGCGCAGCCGGAGCCGATGTTGACATCCCGGCCGACATCCGCATCGCCGATATAAGACAGGTGAGAAATTTTGGTCTCGCCGCCGATAGCGGCGTTCTTAATCTCAACGAAATTGCCTATTTTAACATCGGGGCCGATTTTGCTGCCCGGCCGGATGCGTACGAAAGGCCCGATTTGGGCAAGGCTTTCCACATGCGAGTCATAGCACTGTACGCTGTTTAATACCGCGCCGTCCCCGATGACGCTGTTTTCAATCAGCGTATTGGGCCCGAGAACACAGTTTTTGCCGATCGTTGACCGCCCTTTGATAATCGTGCCCGGCAATATCACCGTGTCCGCTCCGACTTCGACATCCGGCCCGATAAGGATGCCGTCCGCGCACGGAATCGATACGCCGCCGAGCATCAGGCGGTTAAGTTCCGCTTTTCGGGCGATTTCATTGAGTTCGAGCAACTGGACCCTGTCGTTCGCGCCGAGCACCACGTCCGCCGAACGGGCGTTAAAGGCGGAGGCTTTCAAATTCAGGCTCAAAACGATTTCGAGCGCGTCGGTCAGGTAGAATTCTTTGGTTTTGTTGTCGGCTGACAAATTCCGGTAGGATTGAAGCCGCTCCAACGCACTCAGCAGCGCTTGGGAGCCGAACCAGAAAACACCCGAGTTGACCTCATCAATGGCTTTTTCACTTTCATTGGCCTCGCGTTCCTCGACAATCCGCGTGAGGGCTCCGTGTGTGTTCCTGACAATTCTTCCGTAGCCGAAAGGATTTTTCACTTTAGCCGAAATGACGGTGGCAGAGTTCTCAGAACGGACATGGAATTTCAGCGCCGTGCTGATGGTTTCCGCGTCGATGAGGGGAGCGTCGCCGTTTAGTATGAGGACGTTCGAGGAGCCGTGGCGGCTGATAAAATCCTTTGCCTGCATGACCGCGTGCCCGGTACCCAGCCTTTCGGACTGAAGCGCTGTTTCAATGCCGTCTTCCAAATGCCCGCGGACTGCCTCGCTCATATGGCCGGTGACCACGCAAATGTCCTCGATACCGCTTTGCCTGACCCGGTCAATGACCCAGTCAATCATCGGCTTAAACAGAACCTCTGCGAGAACCTTTGGCTTGGCGGACTTCATGCGTACGCCTTCGCCCGCCGCGAGTATCACGGCACAATCTTTTTTCATTGTCAGTCTTCCTTTCATCGGTTATTCATGAAAGCTTTGCATGGATCATATTATCCGGCGGGAATCCCCCGGCTTTTCTTTTTAAATGCAACCGCGAATACGAAACAAACCATTCCGGTCAGGAAAACATAGGCGTAAATTCGAGAACCGGTGTTTCCTGTGTCGGGCGGAGTCACTGCCTCCGCGATTGTATCCGTTTCAGACGCGGAATCGACCGTGAGAGGCGCGACGGTGGATTCACCGGCATTGTCCGTTCCGGACGGTTCGGCATCACCGTTGTCTGTTTCACCGCTCAGTGTGCGCGGCTCCAAGGGGTTCACCGCGGTGTCTGCTTTTTCAACGGCAAAACTGTCGATGCGCCGGGTGTCGCCGCCGTCGACGGAAAACGCGTCGAAATACATAGAACTTCCGTCAATCCGAATAGCGGAAAACACCGGGCTGTCGACTTCGACAATGCTTTGAGCCCTTGGGAACAACAGGTCCGTCGAGGCGGCGTTTTTCACCTTATAGTTTTTCACGCCGGCGCAGGCGCTGATAACATAGATGCTGCCTGCCGGCTCGATTTTCGCTTCATAATCCCTGCCGTCAAACGAAATGTTTTTCGAGGCGCTTTTCACGATTTTATTGCCGTCCATGGCGTCGGTTCGCAGGTAGACATGGTCGTGCCCCTGAAGAACGAGGTCGATGCCGAGATCGGGCATCAGCGAGCCGAGTTGTTTGCGCAGCGCTTTGACATCGCTGTCATCGTAGTGCGAACCGTTCGAATACATCGCTTTGTGCAGCGAAACGATCTTCCATTGCGCGTTGCTTTGCGCGGCGTCATTCTTGAGCCACTCAAGCTGCGCGTCGCCCAAAGCGCCGCCGGGGCCGGCGTCGTTGGTGTTGAGAACCATAAAGTGCGCGTTGTTGTAGTCAAAGGAATAATATACGCCCGTTTCCCTGTCCTGGTCGGGCGCCGCGGGCAACAGGAAGTTCTCGTCAAGCACAAAACCCTCGTCCTCGTGATTGCCCGCCGTCGGCATAAACGCCGTGTTCATTAAATCCCCGGCAGCCGAGTCAAACAGCCATTTCCACTGCCGGATATTCGCCGGATTGTCGGTTTGGTCACCGCTGCTGAGTATGAATTTGCTTTGCGGAAACAGTTCGAACGCGGCGTTGACCGTGTTCGCCCAAGTCGCGTACTGCCTGTCGTTTTGAGATTGCTCATCGGTCATGTGGAAGAAAGTGAACGAGTCCGAGCCGTTCGCCGTCTCGATAACGCCGGTGTCGCTCCACCAGCCTCTGGCCGCGTCGCCGACACGGTAGGCGTATTTTTTACCCGGCTCAAGCCCTGTCAGGCTGACGCTGTGCCGTACGAGCGTGAAAGTGTAATTCAGGAACCCCGCGATGCCGAAATCGGCGCCGGGGTAACCCTTGATCACTTTTTCGCCGGCGCAGGCGATACCGGGCCCGGTAGTCGGGCTGCCCGTGAACACCGGGTTTTCGCTGAACGGCACAAGTTCAATGTCGCTGCCCGTTACGCTGTATTTTGTGAACCAGCGAATATTGCGCGTTGTGCCGGCGTCGTCGCCGAAAGTAACCGCGATATGAGACGGGAGCCGATAATCGGCGGCTGTCGGCACAACCGGAACGCGTCCGGAGTAAGTAAGGGTCACATTCAGGTCGGAGCGGAAAGCCGGGTCATGATCCTCCACAAGACAGTTGACAATGCCGGCGATGGTGTAACCGAGCGAATCGAACTGGCTTTGCGTCAAATATTCTCCCGCCGCGTAATCGACAATATCGCTGATGCTGTCGAGGTTATCGGGCATTATCCCGAGGATGGTGTTGATGATGTTCAGGTAACTGCTGTCGTGCGGAAATACCGCTTCAACAAGCAGGTCAAGAAACACACCGACAACATACAGCGCCGTATCTTTCGGAAGCAGAGTGCCCGGGTTAAAATCAAGCACGCCCAAGATGCTGTCTTCAAGTATATCATTGATGACGACATCTTTGAGAACATGGTAAAATGCCTCGGCGCCGCCGCGGTTGCGGAAGTAATCGATGGTGTCTTGAATAAACAGGTCGCCGCTGATATCTTCGTCCCCCGAAAACTGGTAAGACAGCACGCTGTAAGCGGCGTCTTCAAGCGTTCCGGGCTTCGTCGCGTCGCCGAATCCGAGTGTGTCGATGAACTTGGTACAGGGGTAGTCCGAAACCGGGAAACTCGTCAGTTTCAACGCCGCCGCGTACAGTACATCAAGCAGTTTTTGCGGCTGGCTGATGTATACCTCGTCGAGTTGCCCCGCGAGGTCCTCAATGAAACTTAAAAGGTTTTTGGAGGTAAACACCTCGTAATCGCCTATGGTTAAGCCGCCGTTGATAAGATTGTCGACCTTTGCCTCCAAATCCAATTCGGAGTTCATCAGGAACTCATACAAGCCGCCTTGCTCCTCAATACTCCGCAGCGTTTTGGTTAGGTATGTGTCCGCCATATCGACGCCGAATTTAGCCAGCCCGTTCTGCCCGTATGTTTTTCCGAAAGAATAGGTGTTTTTGTAGGGCCGGCCGTAAACAACGCCTTCGGCCTCGATCGGTGTTTCACAGTCCGCGTCAAAAATTTCGTAAGTCGCTTTTATCGTGTCACCGGTGTTGTCGAAGCGAACTTCACGGAATGTGTTCGGGTACCCCGTCAGGGAAGCCGACAGGCAATCATACATGACCTGCCCGTTGTCCGATATATGCGAGGCGATGTTATTGCCGTGCATATGCCCGGAAAAGTTGAAGTGCATTCCCGCGTCGGCAAGCTTTTCGGCGGCCTGCATCCAGTTGTCCACAACAAAACTCTGGAACATGGACTGTTCGATTTCGAACTGGTTGACGAGGTTATGGTGCATCATGCCGATGACCGTTTCCCCGGCGCTTTGCGCTTCGGCGATTTCTTCAAGCGCCCAGGCCATCAAACTTTCCGAAATGGATCCGCCGGTCTCGTGCTGATCCTCGCCGTCAGAGGTCGCGTCACCGGTGTACTTGCACACGTCAAGCGCCAGCAGCCGGTATCCGCCGTCGAGGCGGACGGAATACGAAAGCATCCCCGCTTGTTCGCCGGCAGGGGGGGTATATGTATGATACGCCAGGTCGTAACCAAGGTTTTTATAAATGCTGCGGAATTCCGCAGGGCGGGTTTGCCTGCAGGCTTCTTGCACACCTCTTTTAAAGCTTGTGGTATTGCGGTTATTGATATCGTGGTTGCCGTTGATGACTAAAACCTGAATACCGGTTTCGTTTTCAAAGCGTTCAAGCCTTGCGGCAAGTTCGGTATGGCCCTCGTATTCGCCGTCCTTCGTCATGTCGCCCGGTATGAGCAGATATTTGCAGCCATTTTTCTCCGCGTGAAGGTCAATGGCGCCGAGCGCGGCGTCGATGATCGCGCTCCCCTGCGTGAACTGCCGCGCGTTTTTTTCACAATAGGTTTGCCAGGCTTCGCCCTTATCGCCCATAAGGCTTTGCGGATAATAGTGAATATCCGACAGAACCGCGAGCTGGACCGGCGCCTTTTGAACGCTGCCCAAAGCGTTGACAACGCCGGCCGGCAAAGCCGAAAGAAGAAAAACCATAGCGAGCGCCAATGCCGTGATTTTTGAGAATCTGCGGTGGAATGCCATGTCGTTTGAACCTCCGTTGAAATTATATTGTTTTCAGAAAGCTTTTTAAATGAATCAGCGCGCGGGGAACACCGCCCAAAACCATGCATAGCCCTTTAAACGCTTTGTTGCCGTTGAGTATGCGCAAAAGCCCTTCAGCCATGCGCGGGCTTAAGAGACCGCCGCTCATAGCCATCATACAACGGAACGGCGTCTGTATCGCCACGGCGTTCATCATCCCCGCGTTGGGACCTTTGTTAAACCGGCGCATCAGGAACAGCACGAAACGGTTGAGCCGGCCGCCCCATTTTGTGTGGGCGCTGTTCTCGAGATTATCCGTCAGGCCGATAGGTATGCTTTGATCCCGGAACGCGGGCGGCAAGGGGCTGCCGAGCAGCGCCTCAAACTGCGAGTCGGGTACCTCGGCGATATCGCCGGTGTAATACGACGGCGCTTTCTCGCGGTAATTGGGCACAGGCGCGCCGGGATTTGTGGAAAGAACCTCGACCGTTCCCGCAAGCCGGATGTCGGCTGACGACGCGCCTATGAGGATGTCAAACTCGCCGCTCTCGACATGCCAGTCGTGAATCAGCGTATTGTAATAGGCAAACGCCCTTTTGGAAAGGCTGATGGAAACCTCTTTTTCTTCTCCCGCCTTCAGAAACACCTTTTCGAACCCTTTGAGGTCTTTCGCGGCGCGGAATACGGTGCTTTCTTTGTCCGCGACATAGCACTGAACCGTTTCGGCGCCGTCGACGCCGCCGGTGTTTTTCACTTTAAACGAAACGACCAGTTCCTCATTGTCTTTTATCGAGTTTTTATTCAGACTCAGTCCGGAATACTCGAAACTCGTGTAGGAGAGGCCGAAGCCGAACGGGAAGCAGACCGGCTTGCCGATTTTATCATAGTAGCGGTAGCCGACATAAATACTTTCCCGGTATTCCACCGTCGCCGGGTTGCCGGGGAAGTTTCGATAGCACGGGGTGTCTTCAAGGCGCAGGGGGTAGGTTTCCGCGAGTTTTCCGCCGGGATTGGTATTGCCCGAAAGGATATCTGCCACGGCGCCCGCGCCGGCCTGCCCGCCGAGGTACGCGTTAAGCAGGGCGCCGGTTTTATCGAGCCACGGCAGTTCCACCGGGGCGCCGCCCGACAGAACCGTGACTGTCCGCGTGTTCGCCGCGCAGACGGCTTCGATAAGCGCGTTGTGCGAATCCGGCAGTTTCAAGTGCGTGCGGTCGAACCCTTCCGACTCATAGTCCTCCGTCAGGCCGATGAAGACGACCGCCGCGTCCGCGCCGGCGGCCGCCGAAACGGCCTCGGCAATGAGTTTTTCGTCGGGCTTGGCGGTTTCTTTCTCGTATCCCGCGGCGTAAACCGTCTCAAAACCGGTCTGTTGCAGGCACTCCAGGGCGTTGTCAAGCCGTGTGGGGTTAATCAGCGAACTGCCCGCGCCCTGGTAACGCGGCTTTTTCGCCATTTCACCGATCACCGCGATTTTCATGCCCTTTTTCAGCGGCAGAAGGCCGCTCTCGTTTTTCAGAAGCACGGCCGACTGCCCGGCTATACGCCGCGCGAGCGCGTGATGTTTCTCTTCGTCAAACCGGACCGCCGGGCCGAACGCCTCAACGGACTTGCCGATCAACCGCAGAATGGTTTCCACTCTTTTATCCAAAATCCGCTCGTCGAGCTCTCCGTTCTTCACGGCATCCAAAATGCGCTGCGTACCGTAGCCTTTGGAAGAGGGCATTTCCAAATCGTTGCCGGCTTTGACACCTTTTGCCCTGTCGTTCACCGCGCCCCAGTCGCTGACGACGAGCCCCTCAAAACCCCACTCATCACGCAGAACCCCGCTCTGAAGCCATTCGTTTTCCGAGCAGTATTCCCCGTTGAGGCGGTTGTACGCGTTCATAACCGTCCAGGGCTTCCCTTTTTTCACGGCTGTTTCAAAAGCGGGGAAGTATATTTCACGAAGCGCGCGCTCGTCGACGACGGAACTGACCGTCATGCGGCGCGTCTCCTGGCTGTTCGCCGCGAAGTGTTTCAGGGATGTGCCCACGCCTTTTGACTGGACGCCGCGGATAAAGGCGGCCCCCATTTCACCCGCCAAAAGCGGGTCTTCCGAAAAATACTCGAAATTTCTGCCGCACAGGGGAGAGCGTTTGATATTGACGCCCGGTCCGAGCAGGACGGACACCTTCTCTTTCAGGCATTCGCCGCCGAGCGCTTCGCCCATTTCATAAAGCAGTTCCCTGTCCCAGGAGCACGCCGTCGCCGCGGCGGTTGGGTAGCAGATGGCGGGTACGCTGTTGGAGATGCCGATTTTTTCCCGGTTTGGGTTTTGCTTTCTCAGCCCGTGCGGGCCGTCGCAAACCATAATGGAGGGAATGCCAAGCCTCTCAATGCTTTTCAAATGCCAGAAATCCTCGCCGTCGCACAGCGACGCTTTTTCCTCAAGCGTCATCCTGCCGATAAGCGAGGCGATTCCCTCTTTGTCGAACGAAACCGATGCCGTTTTTTCAGCCATTTCTATTCTCCCGTTATATATGTTGTGTTACCGCTCCGCCGCGGTGGAAAGCGTAATTAAAAGCCGTAGTATTTCAGCCATCTTGTGCACAGGCCGCTCCAGGCGATGGTGAGGGCGTCAAAAGAGGATTCCTCGGGCTTTTCGTACTTGATTCTATCCGCCAGATTTTGCCCGTGCTCGCCATAGGGGAAAATGTGCAGTTCGACGGGAACCTTTTTCTTTCGCAGCAGTTCCACAAGAGAGAAGGTGGATTTGTAACTGATGAGCATATCCTCAAAGGACTGCCAGATAAAAGCCGGCGGAAAACGCATGTCGCCGGTCGGCTTGTAATTAAAATACTTGAACAGGTCGAACTCCCCGTCGTCTTCCTCCTCCTCTTCCACCAAAACCACGGCGGCGTAAGCGAGCACAGCCGCGTCCGGCCGGCAGGAAAAACGCTCGACAGGGTCCGGGGAATCCGGGTCACCGTCGTCGCCTTCAAAGCAGGTTGACGCCGCAAGGTTGCCGCCGGCAGAAAAACCCATCACGCCGATTTTACCGGGGTTTATCTCCAACTCTTCGGCGTGGCATCGCAGGTAGCGCACGCAGCGCTTCGCGTCGGCGAGAATGGTGTTTTTGGGGTAGGGGATCATCCGGTAATCAAGCAGGGCGGCGTTAATGCCGTCGATGTTGAGCCTGCGGCAGATGTTGACGCCTTCGCCGGTCGATTTGAACGAGTACCCGCCCCCGGCCATGACGATAACGCAGCCTTTGCCGGCGCCCCCGGGCGCCTTAAACATTGTGACGGACGGTTTTGGCTGACCGAGCGTCGTGTCAAAACCGGGCACATCGCCGTCCCATAACAGAAGTTGTTTGTAACGCGAAAGCTGCTCGTACCACGGTTCGTTCGGGTTGACTCTGTCCATCAAATCCAGAATTTCAGCCATCGTTCATTCTGCCTTTCGTTTTTATTCGGCTTGCGCCGTTGCAAGGGCTTCCTCCTCCGCGCCGGAGGAGATGCCCAGGATGTCGTCGGCGGCGCCGTAATCAATCCGGTCGACGCTCTTCAGTTTGCCTTGAATGATCCGGTTTCTGTTCTGCGCTTCCGACAGGGAGCGTCCGGCGTCTTCCACCTTCTGTTTCGCTTTGTCAAGCAGCACGCCGAATTTGTCGTACTGCGCTTTCGCGGCGGAAAGCAACTCGCGCACCTCGTTGGCTTTGTCGTTGATGGCGACGGCTTTAAACCCCATTGACAGGGAATTGAGCAGCGCCGTTATCGTTGACGGACCCGCTGTCATGACGCCGAACTCGCTTTGCAGGCGTTCGGGCAGCCCGGACCTTGAGGAGGCGATTTCGGCATAAAGGCCTTCCGTCGCCAGATACATGATCGCGAAAGGCGTCGTCACGGGAACATTGATGTACTTGGATATGGTTTTTGCCTCATTAAGAATGTCCGTTTCGAGTGTTTTGCGCGCGCTTTGAAGCGCGGTCTGATCGGCGTTATCCGCGGCGTCACACAGGCGTATGTAATTCTCCATCGGGAATTTCGAGTCGATGGGCAGATAGAGGGTTTCCTTGTTGTCGGCCCCCGACGGAATTTTGACGGCAAACTCAACGCGTTCCCCCGACCCGGCCTTTGTCGCGAAGTTGCGTTCATACATATTCGGAATCGTCTGGTCGAGAATGCTTTCGAGTTGAACCTCCGCCCAGGTGCCCCTCGCTTTGACATTTGTCAAAACCCGGTTCAAAGCCGTCACATTCGCGGTAACTCCGCCGGAAAGCTCCTTCATTTCACCGAGGGATTTATTGACGCTTTCAAGCTGCGCCGATACCGCCGTGAACGACGAATCGAGCCTTGTGGAAAGCGTGGTTGTCAGTTTTTCATCGACCGTCGCCCTCATTTGCTCGAGCTTTTTTTCGTTGCTGTCCTGCATACGGGCGATCGCTTCCGAAATCGTGCGGTTTTGCCGCTCGTTTTGTTCCATGTTGTTGGTTTGTATGGCGTTGAGCGATGCGCCGACTGTTTCGGTCAGCTGCCGGCGGTGTTCGATGTTGTCTATCCGCATTTCCGACAGTTTTTCCGCCATCGTTTTGAGGCTTTGCGCCGTCTCTTCGCGGATGTCTTTCTGAAACTGGCCGCTTTCCCTGCGCCCTCGCTCAAATTCGGCGGATACATTGCCGGCAAGAGCCGCCAGCTGCCTGTCAATGAGCGCCAGGCGCGTTTCCAAATCCCCGCCGTTTCCCGACGCGCCCGCGCCGGTTTTGCCTTGCCGGATGAGCAATATAACGGCAAGCGCCAAAAGAACAACATCCAAAGCCGCGATAATGTACAGCATCGGCAAATCCACCGGCAAACCCCCATCCTTGCGCATACGATATTAATTATAGCAGAGGAAATATAAACATACAACTTGTTTTATCAATAAATCCGTGCCACAAGGCTTTAAAATAGGAGAAAAAGTCCGCGTCCATTGCTATATTCAACAAATTATGCCAGCGATTTTGTACAAAACTATCAAAAGTATAAATGTGAAATTAATGGCAAAAATATATGGATATCGAACCCGAATTCTGTTATAATGCAGTTTGGCTGTTCGGAAGTTAACTGCCCGGCGACAAAAACGCCGCGAATATACGGTTAAAAAAGATGGAGGTTGATAACAATGGAACACAAATATGTGTATCTGTTCCAAGAGGGCGACGGCTCAATGAAAGAGCTGCTCGGCGGCAAAGGGGCCAATTTGGCCGAAATGGCAAGGCTCAACATGCCGGTTCCCCTGGGCTTCACCGTTACCACGGAAGCCTGCACGCGCTATTACGATGACGGTAAAATAATCGCCGCCGATATCGAAAAACAAATCTATGAAGCGCTCGCGAAAGTCGAGGAAATTAACGGCAAAAAGTTTGGCGACGCGAAGAATCCGCTGTTGGTTTCCGTCCGCTCCGGCGCGCGCGCGTCCATGCCCGGCATGATGGACACCATCCTGAACCTCGGTATGAATGACGATGTGGCCGCGGGCCTCATCGCCGTCAACCCCGACCCGAAGTTCGAGCGCTTTGTGTATGACTCTTACCGCCGCTTCATCCAGATGTTTTCGGATGTCGTTATGGAACTTTCCAAGAAAGAATTCGAAGTCATCATCGACGAGATGAAAGAAGAACGCGGAATTAAGCAGGATACCGAATTCACAGCCGCCGACATGAAAGAAATGGTCGCTAAATTTAAGGCTTTCTATAAGAAGAATAAAAATGTTGATTTCCCGAGCGACCCCAAGGCGCAGATGATGGAATCCGTGAAAGCCGTTTTCCGTTCGTGGGACAACCCCCGCGCGAACACCTACCGCTTCATGAACGACATCCCATACTCCTGGGGCACGGCCGTCAATGTGCAGCCGATGGTGTTCGGCAACCTCAACGACAATTCCGGAACCGGCGTGGCGTTTACTCGTGACCCGGCGACCGGCGAGAAGGCTTTGTTCGGCGAATACCTGATTAACGCGCAGGGCGAGGATGTCGTGGCAGGCATCCGCACCCCCAATAAGATTTCGAAACTTCAAGAGGATATGCCCGCGGTTTACAAGCAGTTTACCGAAATCGCCGACCGGCTTGAAAAACACTACAAAGATATGCAGGATATGGAGTTCACCATCGAAAACGGCACACTCTATATGCTCCAGACGAGAAACGGCAAACGCACCGCCGCCGCCGCGCTGAAAATCGCGGTTGACCTTGTCAAAGAAGGCATGATCACCGAGCAAGAAGCTGTTTTACGCGTTGAACCCAAACAGCTTGATTCACTGCTCCATCCGCAATTCGACGCCAAGGCCCTTAAAGAGGCGGCCGTCATCGGCACAGGCCTTGCCGCTTCGCCGGGCGCCGCTTGCGGCCGCGTTGTTTTCACCGCCGAAGACGCCAAAGAATGGGCTGAAAAAGGCGAAAAGGTCATTCTTGTCCGGCTCGAAACTTCTCCCGAAGATATCGAAGGCATGGTCGCCGCCCAGGGTATCCTTACCGTTCGCGGCGGCATGACCTCACACGCCGCCGTCGTCGCTCGCGGCATGGGCACCTGCTGCGTTTCCGGCTGCGGTGAAATCCAGATGCACGCCGAAGACAAATATTTTGAGCTTGGCGGCAAACGCTACAACGAAGGCGACTATATTTCTTTGGACGGCTCGACCGGCAAGATTTACGGTGAAGCCGTGCCGACCGTGGCAGCGACCATCACCGGTAACTTTGACACGTTTATGAAATGGGCGGACGAAAGAAGAACGCTGAAGGTCCGCACCAATGCCGACAATCCGCGCGACACCATTCAAGCCGTGAAATTCGGCGCGGAAGGCATCGGCCTTTGCCGCACCGAGCACATGTTCTTTGAGGGTACCCGCGTCAAGGCTATGCGTGAGATGATCGTTGCGCGCACCGTCGAGGCCCGCAAGGCCGCTCTCGCGAAGATTCTGCCCTATCAGCAGGGTGACTTTGAAGAAATGTATACCGCTCTGGAAGGGCGTCCGATGACGGTCCGCTTCCTTGACCCGCCCCTTCACGAGTTCCTGCCGACGAAAGCCGAAGATATCGAAGAAATTGCCAAAGAGCTTAACATGACCGCCGAGGCGCTTTCCGGCGTCGTTTCGTCGTTGCACGAGTTCAACCCGATGATGGGCCACCGCGGATGCCGTTTGACGGTTTCCTACCCCGAAATCGCCGAGATGCAGACCACGGCTGTCATCAGCGCGGCCATCAATGTCAACAAAGCGCACCCGGACTATAAAATCGTTCCGGAAATCATGATTCCGCTCGTTGGCGAAGTCAAAGAACTCAAGTTTGTCAAGGATGTCGTCACCGCCACAGCTGACAAACTCATCGCGGACGCCGGCGTCGACATGAAGTATATGGTCGGTACCATGATCGAAATTCCGCGCGCCGCCGTTACGGCCGATGAAATCGCGAAGGAAGCCGAGTTCTTCAGCTTCGGCACCAACGACCTGACCCAGATGACCTTCGGTTTCAGCCGCGACGACGCGGGCTCCTTCCTCGGCGCGTATTATGAAAAGAAGATCTTTGAGTCCGACCCGTTCGCCAAGCTTGACCAGGCAGGTGTCGGCAAACTCGTCAAGATGGCCGCCGACCTTGGCCGCAAGACCAGGCCCGACATCAAGCTGGGCATCTGCGGCGAGCACGGCGGTGACCCGAGCTCCGTCGAGTTCTGTCACAATGTCGGCCTCAACTATGTGTCCTGCTCGCCGTTCCGCGTGCCTATCGCGCGACTCGCGGCTGCCCAGGCGGCGATTAAAAGCAAGAAGGCTTAAAAGCGTAAACCGAAAATAAATAAAGGCGTATCACTCGCAGCGAGTGGTACGCCTGGTTTTATACCGTGCGGATACTGCATCGGAAAGCAGCGTTGTACTGCATCGGAAAGCAGCGTTCTCTTGTAAAGTTTTCCATTGTTTGTTATACTTTCTTCACAAACAAACCGAAGCGAGGTTGCCATGAACATCGGCTACGCCTGCATTGCCTTGGGGGTTCCCGGCGCGCAGCTGCGAAGCTGTGCGCTGAAAAACGCCGACAGGGAAACCATCGCGAACATCGTATCCTCAAACCTCAACGCGCTGGCGAATATCGCGCGATACAATGCCGCCAACGGCATCAAATTGTTTCGAATCAGCTCCGGCCTCATCCCGTTCGGCAGCCTTCCTTCCAATCCCGTGAATTGGGGCGGTATGGTTTCGGGCGAATTTGCCGCCGTCGGCCAAACAATCGCGGCGTCGGGCATGCGGGTGTCGATGCACCCGGGCCAGTATACGGTGCTCAATTCGCCCGACCCCGCCGTCGTTGAAAAATCGATTGACGATTTGAATTACCACGCGAAGGTTCTCCGGCTTCTCGGCACCGGCCCGAGCCATAAAATCGTTCTTCATATCGGGGGCGTTTACGGCGATAAGACCGCTTCTGTAAAACGATTCATCAAAAATTTCCGCCTGCTGGATGACGAGGTGAAATCCAGGCTTGTCCTGGAAAACGACGACCGGCTGTTTACCGTTGCCGATGTCCTGTCAACCGCGGGGGAACTTGGCTTGCCCGTCGTGTTCGACACCCTGCACAACGAGGTTAACCCGGCCGGCGAACGAGATGCGTTCGAATGGATTGAACAATGCCGCAAAACCTGGGAAGTCCGCGACGGTGTTCAAAAAATCCATTATTCCCAACACAATCCGCTTAAAAAACCGGGCTCCCATTCCGACACGGTGGACGCCTCGCGATTTGCTGCGTTTGCTCAAAAACTGCAACGTGACGATGTGGACATCATGCTCGAAGTCAAAGACAAAAATCTATCCGCCGTAAAATGCGCCAACACCGTCCGTTCCGACCGTCACATCAAACATCTCGAGCGGGAATGGGCTCGTTACAAATACCTGGTTTTGGAAAAGTCGGCCGCCGGCTACGGAGCAATCCGGGAACTGCTGAAGGATAAAACCGGCTATCCCGTCGAACCGTTCTATTCCCTCCTTGACACGGCTATGCGAAAAGAATGGGAAGCCGGGGACAAAATCAACGCAGCCATGCATGTCTGGGGTTATTTTAAAGAGAAGGCCGACGCGAAAGAGAAAACGGAGTTTTTAAACAAACTCAAGCGGTTGGAACGGGGATTCTCTTCTGCGGCGCCCGTTAAGAAAATCTTGTGGAGCTTAACGCAGAAATACGGACCCGATTACCTGAAAGAATCGTATTATTTCCATTTCTGAAAGGCGAAAAGAGCGGGGTTATGCTTGGATGACTATATACGAAACGGCGCTGTTTATCGTTGGATTTCTTTTGGGGTTGTCGTTGTTTTTTAAAAGGCCGTCTCTTTGCCATAACAATGGAAATCACGACGGGCAAAGCCTGTCCGTCATCATACCGGCCAGGAACGAGGAACGCAACCTGCCCGGTATCCTTGGGGATTTGCTTCAACAGACGCGCAAAGCCGAGGAGATTATCTGCGTCGACGACGGTTCTTCCGACCGAACCGCCGATATTGCCCGAAGCTTCGGGGTTACGGTCGTTACGGTTAGCGATAAGCCGGAGGGCTGGACGGGCAAATCCTTTGCCTGCCAAACCGGCGCGGACCGGGCGCGCGGGGAGCTTCTCCTGTTTCTCGACGCCGATGTCCGTTTAACTCCCGACGCGCTTGAAAAACTCATCGCGACACGGTCAAAAAACGCCTGCGCCGTCTCGGTGCAGCCCCACCACCGCGTCGAAAGGCCGTATGAGCAAATGTCTCTTTTCTTCAACCTCCTCATGATCGCCGCCAACGGGGTTTGCCTGCCTTTCCGCCGTCGCCACATCGGCCTGTTCGGGCCGGTGATTCTCATCGGGCAAAGCGAATACGACCGCGTCGGCGGCCACGCCTCCGTCAGGCAAAGCATCGCCGACGATCTGGCCCTCGGTGAACGGCTGAAGGCAGAAGGCTTGCCGTTCAAGCTCTTTCTGGGCGGGAAGGACATTTCCTTCCGCATGTATGGGGAAAACTTCCGGCAACTGCTGCAGGGTTGGACCAAAAATTTTGCCACCGGCGCTTTAAAGACGCCCCTTGCGCTGCTCGCCGCCGCCTTTTGGTGGATTACCGCGGTCACCGCGGCGCCTTTGAACATCGTTTTGGCAGCCACAGGCGGACAACTTGTGAAAATTTTACTGTTCGCCGGTATTTATCTGGCTTTCGCGCTTGAGGTGGCTTTCGCGGTAAGAGTGGCGGGGAATTTCTCAAAACTCTCCGTTTTGCTGTATCCCGTCGCGCTTTCCGTGTTTTTCTTTGTATTTATAAGTTCTCTTTATAAAAAGATTCTTCACCGAAGCGTGAAATGGAAGGGAAGAAATGTGGCGTTAAGGAAGTGAAGTATGCCTGTTTTCGTTTTAAATAAATACGAAATGCTCGCCCTGATTTTTATTCTTTGCCCGGTTATACAAGTATCCGCGTCGCTGCTTTGCCAAAAAGCGGATGACAGGCATTTTGTCCGCGATTCGTTTCTGTATAAGATACGCCGGTGGGAAAAAAACGGTGAGTTTTATGACACCGTTTTTAAAGTCCGCCGTTGGAAGGGGCTTCTGCCCGACGGCGGCGCGCTGCTGAAAGGCGGCTACAGCAAAAAGCATGTCGACGCCTCCTCGCCGGAAAGCCTGGAGGAGTTTATTCTGGAATCGCGGCGCGGCGAACTCGCTCACTGGCTGGCGATTCCGCCGTTCCTGGTGTTCGTCTTATTCACGCCACCTTTGGTCTTTGTTTTGCTGCTTGTCTACGCCATCGCCGTCAACTTACCCTGTGTTATCGCGCAACGGTACAACCGGCCGAGGGCCGCGAAGACGCTTGACGGGCTGAAAAGGCGCGAAGCGGCTAAAAGTAAAAAACAGGGGGAAACGAAATGAGTATAAAAATTGCCGTGGCGGGCCTGGCCCACAGCCACGGAACGGGGTATTTAAAGGCGACGGTTATCCAAGAAGGCGCCGAAGCCGTCGGCTTCTTCGACGCCGACAACCCGCGTATTGCGGCGGACACCGCGGAGGTTTTTAATGCGCCGGTTTATGAGAATTTGGATTCGCTTTTGAAAAACTCCGGCGCCGGCGCGGTGCTGACCGCCGCGGTCAACGCGAAGAAGGCCGATATCATCGTCAAAGCGGTGGAAGCGGGGCTCCATATCATTTCCGACAAACCGCTGGTGACTTCGCTCGAAGACCTTGACCGGGTCGCCGCCGCGCTTGAGCGCCATAAAAGCGTCAAACTCTATCTGATGCTCACCGAGCGCTACAACCCCGTCCTTGTCACCGCAAAAGCCCTTATCGAAGCGGGCGAAATCGGCGAACCGGTCAACATCATCGCCATGCGGCCGCACAGGCTGCGCCCCGAAGGGAGGCCGGCCTGGATGTTCGACCGTTCCCTGTACGGCGGCATCCTCAACGATTTAAGCGTCCACGATATTGACATCGTCTCCTGGCTCGGCGGCGCTCCTGTCGACAAAATCCTCGCCGCTTGCGTTTCCAACAAGCGGTTTACCCAATACGCGGACTTTCGCGACAACGGCGAGGCGCTGCTGCGGCTCGAAAACGGCTGCGCCGCCTTTGTGTTGGCGTCCTGGCTGACACCCGAACAATATCCCCATCATGGAGAGATGAAGTTCATCGTCCACGGCACGCGCGGCCAGATACTCGCCGACCCTCAAAACAATGTCGTCACGCTGTATTCCGACACGAAAAAGGAGCATAACGCGAAGATTATCAAGCCGTCCGAGAACTATGTTACCGACTCGATCCGGTATTTAACCGAGGATGGTTATACGCCGGCGATGGACACCGAGCGTGCTCTGCACGCCACCCGCGCCGCGCTGATGTGCCAACAGCTCGCGGAAAACGGCTGTTGAAGCGATAATGAGAAACAGGCCGCCCCGACCCGGGGCGGCCTGCTTTTCTGCCAACAGCAGTATTCTATTCGCTCCCGGCGCCGCCGGATAGAATCGAAAAAATGCGAGTCAACAGCTCGAGCTGTCCATCGCCTTTTTCCGTCCGGACGGCGATATGCGGTTTGCCCTTCGCGCTGACGGTGATGCGGCCCCGCATGCGCTGGGCGAGGCGGTTAATCCGGTTCATGTCCAAATCCTCAATATAAAGCATTAGTTTGCCCTCGCGGTAACCGATTTCATAAATGCCGTTGGCGACGGCGGCGCTGCGAAGCCGCGCCACGGTAACGAGCCCCAAGACGCAGTCCGGCGGTTCGCCAAAACGGTCTTGCAACTCGTCAATCACATCGTCCGCGTCCGCGTCGGAGCGGATGTCGGCAATGCGCCGGTACATCGCCAGCTTCTGCGGAACGCTTTCGATATACTCCTCGGGGATGTACGCGTCAATCTGCAGGTCGATGAGGCATTCCTTTTCCGGCACGGCGGGCGTTTCGCCGCGCTCCTCGCTGACGGCCTGCGAGAGCAGGCGAAGATACATGTCGTAACCGACGGCTTCCAAATGGCCGTGCTGCTGGGCTCCCAGGATATTGCCCGCCCCGCGCAGCTCCAAATCGCGCATGGCGATTTTGAAGCCCGAGCCGAACTCCGTAAACTCGCGGATCGCGCTCAAACGCCTTGACGCGATTTCGGTCAACTGCTTGCCCCTCGTGAAGGTGAGATAAGCGCTCGCGCGCCGCGAGGAGCGGCCGACCCGCCCGCGAATCTGGTGAAGCTGAGCGAGCCCCATGCGCTCGGCGTCCTCGATAATCAGCGTATTGACGTTCGGCACATCAATGCCGGTTTCGATGATCGTGGTGCAGACGAGAATGTCGATTTCCCCTTCGAGCAGACTGCGCCAAATGTCGCTGAGTTCATCCTCGTTCATTTTTCCGTGAGCGACACCGACTCTCGCGTCGGGCAGGGCTGTTTTGATTTTCGCCGCGGTTTTGTCGATGGTCTCAACGCGGTTGTGCAGGTAATACACCTGGCCGCCGCGCCGCAGCTCGACGGAAATGGCCTGTGCAATCACATCCATGTTGTGCTCAATGACATAGGTCTGCACCGGGTAGCGGTCCGAAGGCGCCTCTTCAAGCACGGACATATCGCGTATGCCGGTCATGGCCATGTTCAGCGTGCGCGGTATCGGCGTCGCCGTCAGCGTCAGCACGTCGACGGTCGGAAAAAGCTCCTTGAGCCGTTCTTTTTGCGCCACGCCGAAGCGCTGCTCCTCGTCGACGATGATTAACCCCAAATCTTTAAACACGACATCCTTGGAGATGAGCCGGTGCGTGCCCACCACCATGTCGATATTGCCGCGCTTGAGGCCTGTGAGTGTTTTGCTGATTTGTTTCGGCGTGCAGAAACGCGAGAGCATCTGCGTTTCGATGGGAAAACCCTCGAACCGTTTTTTTATCGTCTGGTAGTGCTGCAAAGCCAGAATTGTCGTAGGCACCAGAATGGCGCACTGCTTCCCGTCCGCGATGCATTTAAACGCCCCGCGAAGCGCCACTTCCGTTTTGCCGAAACCGACGTCGCCGCACAGCAGGCGGTCCATCGGGTAAGGGCGCTCCATATCGCCCTTCATTTCGTCGATGCAGCGCAGCTGGTCCGCGGTTTCCTCATACTCAAAGCGAAGCTCAAAATCGTTTTGCATATCGATATCCGGTGAAAACGCGTAGCCCTTTATCTGCATGCGTTTGGAGTAGAGGCTGATGAGCTCGCGCGCCATGTCTTTGACCGCGGCGCGCACCTTCGAGCGGGCTTTCTGCCATTCCTTGCCGCCGAGTTTGTTGAGCTTGACGGGTTTTTCGTCGCTTCTGGGGCCGATGTATTTTGAGACCTGGTCTAACTGAGTCACGGGAACATACAGAATATCGCCTTTGTCATAACGGATTTTAATGTAGTCCTTGACGGTGCCGTTGGCCTCGAGCTTGGCAATCCCTTCGTAAAGGCCGATGCCGTGCACCGTGTGGACAATATAGTCGCCCTTGACAAGTTCCTCAAGGCTGTGGAACATAGCCGCCCGGTTTTCTTTATGAACCCGCGCTTGTGTTGCGGGCGCCGCCGCGCGGCTGCCGTAGGTGACCAATGTGAACTTTGAAGACGGGTAGTCCGTTCCTCCCGAAAGGCCGCCGGTGAGAACGCTGACGATTCCTTTTGGAAACGCGGCGGGCCGTTCGGCAAAAAAGGCGTTGCGAATGCCTTCACGCTCCAAGTCCCCGCTTAAGGAACGCGCGGATTTTTCCGTACCGGCCATGACGACGCAGGCGTGGTCGGGTCTTTCCGCGAGCGGGCGAATGTCGTCGAGCAAAACGGAAAGCGAACCGTTCCACGGCGGCAGCTGCCGCGCGTTCATCGTCACGAGCTCGCGGACAGGCGTGTCAAAGCTGCCCCTGGGCAAATTGTCCAAATACACGGCGCCGCTTTTTTCGTATCGTTGCAGCAGTTCGTTCCATGTCAGGGCGAAACGGTCAAGACCCTTGCCGAGCGCCCCTTCTTCCAGAAGAGCCTTGATTTCCTCGAGTAAAAACTGCTCGAATCCGGTTGCCCTCTCCTTGACGGCGAAGCTTTCGCACACAAAGAGCTGCCGGTTGCCCGCGTAGTCAAAGATCCCCCCGCCGTCTTTATAAATCAACGGCAAATACCGGTCAAGCGAGGGCAGGCGCAAGCCGGATTCCAGAGCGTCGATGTCTTCACGCAAAGACGCTTTTATTTTCGCGGTGCCTTTGCCTTTCAGGGTCTCTTCGTAGTCGCGAAGAATGCCGATGAGATTTTCCGGAGCGCACAGAATTTCATTGGCGGGCGTAATCTTGATTTTGTCCGGGCTTTCCGTTCGCCTCTGCGTTTCGGGGTCAAAAAAGAACAGCGATTCGACGCTGTCGCCCCAGAATTCGGCCCGGCACGGCTGCGCGGCGGATGTGGGGAAAAAGTCTACAATCCCGCCCCGGACGGAATACTGCCCGAGCCCTTCGACCATTTCCGAACGGGTGTAGCCCGCCAGATGCAGAAAATCGGCGAGGCCCTCGAGCTTGACGCGGTCGCCTTTTCGGATGACGCTGCTTCTCGCGGCAAGTATCTTTGGAGGAACCGTCAGTTGCATGGCGGCTTCCGCCGAGCAGGTTACGACGTCGTAGTCCCCTTCGAGCAACCCGCACAAAACCCGGATGCGTATATGCTCGTAATCGCGCGAGCGGCCTTCACTCGACCGAAAAGAGAAGTCCCCGGCAGGGTACATGACCGCGTTGCGGCCCATTTCGTTCATATCGCGCGCGAGACGGGTTGCCTGCGCTTCGTCGGGCGTGACAACCAGCGCTTTGCGGCCCAAATCCTCCGTCAAAGCGGCGATCAAATGCGCCTTATGGATAGGAGAAAGCCCCAGCACACCCATAGGCAGCCGGTGCCGGTTGAATCCCGCGAGAATACCCGCGTACTCGGGATTTTCATTGAAAACATTTGAAAAGCAGGACATAAACTCTCCGTTAAAACCCGGCCCGGCCGGGTATCAGACAGTTTCGGGCTGCATGAGGCTGACGCGGATACCGGCGGCCGCGAGCGCTTCGCGAAGTTTATTCACATCGCCATGGTCAAAACAATGCCCCGGCATGCCGGCCGCCGCCGCGCCGGCGATGTTTTCTGCCATGTCGTCAACAAAGAAACACTCCCGCGGGTTCAGTGAAAATTGTTCGAAAAGCACTTCGTAAATCCGGGGCTCCGGCTTTACGCACAGCCAGTCCGAAGAAACCACAAACCCGTCGAAAAATTCCACGCCGGGAATGTTCCCGCGGTAGGTATGAAAATTCAAAGGCGCGTTCGATAACAAGTATATGCCGTATCCGTTGCTTTTAAGCTCTTTGACCAAAGGAAACATTTCCGTTATCGGGGGCATTTCGTCGGCCCAGTTCGCCAAAAGCCGCCTTAAGAGGTCGTGCAGCCGTTCGGGCAGGCGGCCGCAGGCGCTCTCGACAGCCTCTTCGACGGTTAGGGTGCCCCGGTCGAGTTTTGCCCAGTCCGGGTGGCGGAATATTTCCTTCAGGATAAGATCAACGTCGTTTTCGTCGGTAATAAATTTCCGCAAAGAAAAACGAGGGTTAAAGTCAATCAGGACTCCACCCATGTCAAAAATGATGTTTTTTATCAAAGCAATCTTTCCCCGATTCTTTCATCAGAGTAGTCCGGCGATTCGCCGATTTATAATTATAAGTCGCGGCGGCGGTTAATTCAATGCTTTTTCGGAATATTAATTATTTTATTAAATGTTTGCCAAAGCCATTCATTCAATTGACATTGAATTCGCCGATATAGTATAATACGAATCGGGCATTGACCAAAAAGCAAATATTTTATATTTATATAAGTCATAGGGGAATGTAAAAATGAGTTTTGTCGAATTTGAGTCCGTTTACAAACGGTACAAAATGGGCGAGGTCGTTATCAACGCCGCCGATAATGTCAGTTTTCAGATTGAGCAGGGCGAATTCTGCGCGGTCGTCGGCCCGAGCGGCGCCGGCAAGACGACGGTCTTGAACATATTGGGCGGCATGGACGACTGCGACGACGGCAAGGTTCGCGTGGCGGGGGGCATCGTCAGCGAGTATGACCGCAAGCGCCTCATCGAGTACCGCCGGCACGACGTCGGTTTTGTCTTCCAATTCTACAACCTTGTGCAGAACTTGACCGCGCTCGAAAATGTCGAGCTGTCCACACAAATCAGCCGGCAGGCCTTGAACGCGCAGAAGGTTCTCGAGCGCGTCGGCCTCGGCGAGCGGCTGCACAACTTTCCGTCCCAGCTCTCCGGCGGCGAGCAGCAGCGTGTTTCCATCGCCAGGGCTTTGGCGAAAAACCCGAAGCTCCTGCTGTGCGACGAGCCGACAGGCGCGCTCGACTACAACACGGGCAAACAGATACTCAAGCTGCTTCAAAACACGAGCCGCGAGACGGGCATGACCGTTATTGTCATCACCCATAACCAGGCCATCACCCCGATGGCCAACCGCATTATCACCATGCGCAGCGGCCGGGTTCACCGTATCGCGGTCAACGACAGCCCGATGCCCGTCGAAAGGATTGAGTGGTAAACCATGAGCAAAGCGCTTATAAAAGACGTTTTCCGCTCAATTGTCCGGACGAAAACCAGATTCCTCTCGATTATCGCGATTGTGGCTCTGGGTATCAGCGTGTTCGCGGGCATTAAGGCCACGGCGCCGGATTTGAAGGAAACTGCCGAAAAATACTTTAGCGACAACAACCTGATGGACCTGAAAGTACTTTCGACCATCGGGCTGACGGATGCCGATGTCTACGAAATCAGCCAAATCAGCGGTGTCGAGTCCGTTATGCCCTCGAAGTTCGCGGACGCCCTGATTGAAATGGACGGCAAAGGCCTCGTCGACATTGAGGGAGCGCCGTTCAGCTGCCGCGCCTATTCGCTCGACATGAACATGGCGCGCGAGCGCGAAACCGGGGTCGACGACTCCGCTTATATGAACAGGGTCAGCCTCGTTGACGGCGAGCTGCCGAAAAACCCGAACGAATGCCTCGTCGACGGGAGCGTATTCAACTCCACCGACAAATTTAAAATCGGCAATGTCATTACTTTGCGCGGCGACAGGGAAAATCTTGTCAATAAGCTGAACATAACCGAGTTTAAAATCGTCGGCATCATCGAAACCCCGATGTATATCGCTTTTGAAAGGGGAAATACCCTTATCGGCAGCGGCAAACTCGGCAATTTCATCTATATCCCCCAAGAGGCTTTCAGCCAGAGTTTTTACACCGAAATCTACCTGACGGTGTCCGGCGCCGACAGCTACCATGCGTTTACGGACGAATACAACGCCTATGTCGGCGGCGTGAAAGACGCGATTGAAGGGATTGCCGGCCAAAGAGTCGAGGCGCGCGCGCTGTCCCTGAGCGCGGAACTGACGCCGAAAGTGGCGAACGGCAAAGCGGAACTCGCGGCGAAAGAACAGGAAGCGCAGACGAAACTGGCCGAGGCGCGCGCACTCGTGGAGCAAGTCAAGTATTACGCCGAAAACGGTGAGAAAGAACTCGCCGAGAAAAAAGCGGAATACGAGAACTCCCTGTCACAGGCTCAAAAAGAGATTTTATCGGGCAAAGACCAATACAACGCGGGTATGGCGGAATACAACGCCAAACTCGAGGAATACAACGCGGCCAAGGCCATCGCCGACCAACACCCCAACGCGCGCCAGGAATACAACGACGCGGTGCAGCAACTCAAGGAAGCCGACGCCGAAATCAAAGACGCCGAAAAACGGATCGCGGATTCAAAGGTATTTATCAAAGAAGCCGAGGTCGCTTTGGACTCAACCGACGAGGAAACGATCAGGGAGTTCCTGAACCGGCTCGAGGCGATGGGAATCGACACGACCATGTATGACCTTGTCGACTTGTCACCCGAACAAGTCAAGCCGGTTATCGCGCGGCTTCTTGACGGCTATAAGGTTACCCTTGCGGAATCCGAAAAAAAGCTCGCGGAGGGCAAGGCGGAGTACGCCGCTAACAAAGCGCTTGTCGACGCGGCGGCGAAAGACATCGCCAAGCTCGACGAGCTTGACAGGGCTTACGAACAGCTCAAGGCGGCCGAACAGCAGCTGAAGGCCGGCCAGTCCGATATTTCCATGGGTGAGGTCACCCTGAGCATGAAGCAAATGCAGCTGAAATACGAAGTGTCTCAGGCCGAGGCAAACCTTGCCCAGGCGAAGGCCAAGGCGGCCACCATCGATGAGGAGTACGCCGCGGAAGAAGCCAAGGTCAACACTCTGCTGCAAAACGCGCGTTACGACCTGGCGGCCGCCGAAAATGTGCTCAATTCGCTCGACACCGCCCAATGGTTCGTCACCGGCCGCGACGACCTGCCCGGCCATGTCGAATACGGCCAGTCGGCGGACAACATGACGGCGTTTTCGGCTGTGTTCCCCGTGTTCTTTTTCCTGATTGCCGCCCTGGTCAGCCTTTCGACCATGGCGAGAATGGTCGAGGAAGAACGCGTTCAGCTCGGAACCCTCAAAGCGTTAGGGTACGGCCCGGGCGCCATTGCCGCGAAATACCTGATATACGCGTTTATCGCGAGCGTTATCGGCTCCGCGGCCGGTTTGAGCTTCGGTTTCGTGGTGTTTCCCAAGGCGATTTACAACGCGTATTCCATTATGTTCACGACACCCCCGATTTTGCTCAAATTCCGCGTGAATTACGCGATTGTCGGAACAGTCGTCGCCGTATTGTCCACCGCGGCCGCGACTCTGTTCGCCTGCCGCAAAGAACTGGCGGCCCACCCGGCGACGCTCATGCGTCCGAAACCTCCCAAAAGCGGCAAGAGGGTTTTCCTCGAAAAAGTGGGCTTTGTGTGGAAGAGACTCAATTTCACATCCAAGGTTACCGTCCGCAACCTGTTGCGCAACAAGAAGCGTTTTCTCATGACGCTGACGGGTATCGCCGGCTGCACCGCCCTGCTGCTGACGGGCCTCGGGATTGACGACTCCATCAGCGCCATCGGCAAAAAACAGTTCGGCAAAGACGGTATCGCCATGTACGACGCCCAGTTTGTCCTGGAAAGCGACGGCTTGGCGGATTTAGACCAAACGCTCGCCGATTTGCGCGGGGATACGCGCCTGAAAGATGTCATGGCGACCTATATGAAAGTCCTCAACGGCTCGTCGGAAAAGGAAGGCGGCATGGAGATGGCCGTGAATATTCTTGTCCCGCGCGATAGCAGCCGCCTGTCGAGTTTCGTCAAACTGCAGAACCGCCGCACCGGCGAACAATACGAGCTTGGCGACGAAGGGGTTTTAATCACCGAGAAGTTCGCCGACAAAACGGGCGTGAAACCGGGCGACCGGGTTGCTATTACTCGCAACGACGGCAGCAAGGTCTTTGTCAAAGTCGCGGGCATCGTGGAGAATTACGCCTTCCATTATATCTATATGACCGAATCTCTCTATGAAAAGACTTTCGGCGAGAAGCCGGCCTACAACTTTGTCACCGCCAAACTTGCCGACAGCGTTAAAAACATGGAAGAAACCAAGAGAAACTCCGAGAAGAGCCGCATCGCCACGGACCTGATGAAACGCGACGACATCAGCGTGGTCGTCTACACCTCCCAGGGGGTGGAGTCGTTTGACAGCATTATCAAAGGCCTTGACGCGCTCGTATACATTTTCATCGGCGCGGCGGGGCTGCTGGCCTTCCTCGTGCTCTACAACCTCTCGAACATCAACATCAACGAGCGCGTGCGGGAGCTCGCGACCATTAAAGTCCTCGGGTTTTACGACAGGGAAGTCTCCAATTACATCGACCGCGAAAATGTCGTCCTTACCGTTTTGGGGATGGCGCTCGGGCTGCTGCTGGGCATACCGTTGCACCGCTTTGTCATCAGCGTCGCCGAGGTCAATATCGTTATGTTCGGGCGGAGCCTCGACACCTCAAGCTTCCTCATCGCGGCGGCTGCCACCGCGGTTTTCGCCGTGCTCGTCAACATTTTGATGCACCGAAAGCTCAAGGGGCTGAGCATGGTCGAGTCGCTCAAATCGGTCGAATAAACCGCGCGGCCCCGGCAGGGAACGCAAGAATGAAAAAAAACCGCCCTCACCGGCGGTTTTTTTACGCCCGGTGGGCCGCCCGCCGATGGGGCAGAAACGGTGCGCGGCTCAAAAACGCCGCCGCGGCGCGCCCCGTTTTTGTCCCGTCAAAAAGAGTATGCTGGCGCCGTTGGGTATACCGACAGACAGGGTGAATAAACCGATGTCACGGCCGGCGATTTTGAGGAACCCGCCGGGGAAAACGAGCAAAAGACAACGCGCATCATCGGCTTTTCGGCCTGACACGCTCCGGTGTATTTTTGCCGATGATAATATTGACAAAGCCCAATAAAACGAATATGATGGAGGCAATGGGATTATTTTGAAGATTTATGCCGATTACCGGCGGAAACGGGGAGACGAGACGATGAGCGCATACGCAGCCGGCCCAAAGAAAATGATGATTGTCAATATTCTGGAAATCCTTAAGCGCCATTCCGATAGTGAACACCGCCTGCTGCAAAAAGACATCATCGCCCTGTTGAAAAGCGAATATTCGATGGATTGCGACCGCAAGGCGGTCAGCCGCAACCTGACCGATTTGCTCGAAGCTGACTTTCCCATCGAATACGGCGGCGGCTGGTACTATGTCCACGATTTTAACGACAGCGAGCTGCGTCTTCTCATCGACGGCATCCTGTTTCTCAAACACATTCCGTATACGCAATGCAAAGCCCTTATTGACAAGCTGCAGGGGCTTTCAAGCAGGTACTTTTCGGCGCGGGTGAAGCATATCCGGAATCTGCCGGAGAATATGCCCGTCAACAAACAACTTTTTTATACCATCGAGGTGTTGGATGAGGCGATCAGCCGGGGCAGGCAGGTCGCCTTTCACTATAATGTCTACGACATGGATAAAAAGCTCCGCCTGCGCCTCGACGACGCGGGGAACGTCCGGCGCTATGTCATCAATCCCTACCAGATTGTCGCCACCAACGGCCGATATTACCTGATTTGCAACCACGACAAATACAGTAATGTCGCCAACTACCGCCTCGACTTGATTACGGATATCGAACTGCTCGAAACGCCGGTGAAAGACATGAAAAAAGTCGAGGGGCTCGAGCACGGGCTGAACCTCCCCAAGCACATGGCGGAGCATATTTATCTGTTCCATGGGGAGGGCGTCCCCGTCAAATTCAAGGCGGGCAAACGCGTCGTCAGCGACATCGTGGATTGGTTTGGCAAGGATGTAACCTTTACAGACGCCGGAGCGGACAAATGCGTCGTCAGCGTTAAGGTCAACGAAGAAGCGATGTTCTGCTGGGCGCTGCAGTACGGGCCACACGTGGAGGTGATTGAACCGGCGGGGTTGAGGGAGAGGATAAAATTGGCGGTTGCGGAAATGGCAAAAAAATACAAGTAAGGAGTAAAACTATGAGTAGAGTTGAATTTAAGCCAGAAGAGACAAAAAAAAGAATAGCAAAATTAAAAGATTATTACGATGAACACTTTAAGGTATGTACAAATGGTTGTAAAAATTTTGAAAAGTGTAGCAACGGATTTAAAAAAGAATTAGTTCTCAGAGAAAGTTTCAATGATAGTATAAGAGTAGGTAAATATTATGATACTTATGTTGATGGAAATCCATTGCGATTGTTAATTGTTGGAATTGAAGGTATTAGTAAGACAGGCAGGACATTTGAACAAAAAAACAAAAGGCCTTTTAGGTTAAATGAATGTCATAATAATCATATTGTTGGCACATTAGAAACCCTCTTAAGAATCTATGGTGTCGATGTTAATGTACAAAAAAACTGGAAAGAACATATATCTGTTAAAAATGATCTATTGTATGATAGCTATGCTTTAACAAATGCATTCAAATGTGTCTTTAAAACAAAGGAGAATGGCGACAATAAAGCTGGTCCTAAAAATAGAATGATGTATGATAAATGTTATGAACATTTAATTAGTGAACTTAATATTTTAGATCCTACAATAATAATAACACAAGGCCGATGGTCAGATAATTATAACAATTTACTTATTGAAACCTTGAAAGGTTCCTTTGCGTTTATAAAAAAAATTGATGAAGCTGCTGCAAGCGGATATGATAATTTAGGTCTTTATGAGTTTGAATTCAATAGCCATCCTATGTATGTGCTATTATCATTACACCCAGCGCGAATAAGATATAATGATGAAAAACTAAAGGTTGTATTAAATGATCAACTGGAATATTTGCGGATGTTAAAAATTATACCTCAGATATCAGTTTTAAAGGATTATATTCATGTGCATGGTAATGAATCAATATGACCGACCGTTACTTAACCAAATCCCGCTTTAAGCTGGCGCGCGAGTGCCCGGCCAAGCTCTTTTACACCGGCAAAAAGGACGAGTACGCCGACCAAAAAATCGAGGACTCCTTTTTGGAGGCCTTGGCAAAGGGCGGCTACCAGGTCGGCGAGCTTGCCAAATGCTATTACCCCGGCGGGTATAACATCGATACGCTTGACTATGAGGAAGCCCTGGCTCAAACCAACGAACTGCTCAAGCGCGAAAAGGTCATTATTTACAAGCCTCTATGATAAACAGTAATTCAGGCAAATAACTTCCAGTAAATATTAGGTGAAATAGAATGGAAAATACAGTTCTATATGTATATGCGATGACAAACGATTCTGGTTTCGCTCCCTGTGTACAAAACAACTGGCTAACATTAGCTTGTTGCAAAGGAGGGAAAAAGGGTGGGCTAAGAAAAAGTGCAGCAAATGATTTTATTAAAGGTTCAGATGTATGGATTTTAGGGTTGTGCGGAAAAAAATTAGCATCAGACGATAAAGAAAAAGTTTACATGACAATCTACCTCGCAAGAATTGACGAAACTATATTAATGACAGATTATTATGCCGATAATGGGAAATGCAGCGGAAGAAAAGATAATGTATATCAAGTTGAAAATGAAAAGCTTGTTCCGAAGAAAAACAATCCACATAATCAGCAAGATCAGGAAAAAGATGTCGGCGGGCAATGGGTTTTAGCCTCTCATAATTTTGTTTATTGGGGTGATAAATGCGGGTCATCAGGTAAAGAAATTGAGGTGGAATTTCCAAGTATATTTCATACATCACCTGATGATAAAAAGAAAAAAGGTATTGATGAACACTACCGTGGCTATATGGTCGACAGAAATTTTGTGGGTTTTGTTGAGTCAGTAGAGAAATGGGAATGGTTTCCCCCATCTGGCCAATGCAACAAAATTGGTGATTCAACTAATGACGACATTAGAACTGATGAAGATGACAATAACGAGGAAGAAGTAAAAACATGCTTTTCGTGTTGCGGTAAACCGGGGAGAAAAGAGATATGAAAATAATCCTTTCACGAAAAGGCTTTGACAGCAAGAATGGCGGTTTCCCAAGTCCTATAATGCCCGATGGTACGATGCTTTCCATGCCAATTCCGGGCAATAGTGAAATTACATATTCGGATATAAAGTTTAATGGTCAAAAATACTGTGAGATATTGGATCAACTAAGACCAAAAAACACCGTATCCGTATCACAATGCCATGTCGATCCCGATATAAGAAAAGGTATACGAATAAAGCCGGTGTCCGGCTGGATACTGGCTTTCGGTCAAGTTGGAAGTGCTCAAACACATCTTGAGAATCAACATATCAATAAAAATGATATCTTTCTGTTTTTTGGGTGGTTTAAACAAACGGAAATAAACAATTATGGCAGATTAATCTATAAACGAGGCGCACCGGATATTCAGGCTATTTACGGTTATCTGCAAATTGGGGATATAGTCAAGAATGACCTTATTCATAATTTTCCATGGCATCCTCATTCCGATATGACTGCTTATACCGAGCTTAATAACACGCTATATGTACCTTCTGATACTTTAATAATAAACAATAAAGAAACCGGATTACCTGGTTATGGAACATTTAAGTTTTCATCTAAAATTGTATTAACAAAAGAAGGATTACGCCGGTCTAAATGGGAAATCCTTGACTGGTTTTATGATTCGGTAATCAGTTTTCACACTAAAGAAAATATCAAAGATACCTACTTTCAAAGCGCTTATATCGGCCAAGAGTTTGTTGTTTCCGAAAACACAAAAGTAACCGAATGGGTGGAAAGTATTCTTTGCCCATCATTAACGTAAATAAATTGCATGGATAGGTAAACTAAATGAGCGACCGTTACTTAACCAAATCCCGCTTTAAGCTGGCGCGCGAGTGCCCGGCCAAGCTCTTTTACACCGGCAAAAAGGACGAGTATGCCGACCAAAAAATCGAGGATTCCTTTTTGGAGGCCTTGGCCGACGGCGGCTTTCAGGTCGGCGCGCTCGCCAAATGCTATTATCCTGACGGTATTGAAGTCGAAACGCTTGACTATGAACAGGCGTTGGCGGAAACCGATAAACTGCTTGAAAACGACAAGGTGGTCATTTTTGAAGCGGCGTTTAAATACCGGAACTTATTTTGCAGGGTGGATGTTCTTGTCAAAGACGGCACGAACCTGGAGCTAATCGAGGTAAAGGCAAAATCCTACCGGTCGCAAGAAGGAGCCGAAGGTTTTTTAACAAGCAAAGGCGCTATTGATAATCGCTGGCTGGCTTATCTGGAAGATGCCGCGTTTCAAAAACATGTGCTGCGAAACGCGTATCCGGACTGTTCCGTTACCGCCTGCCTGATGCTTGCGGATAAAGACATCTCCTGCCCCACAGACGGGCTTAACCAAAAATTCAAGCTTTATATGAAAGACGGGAGAAAAGGCGTCGCTGTTGCCCCGCCGGTAACGGAAGAAGACCTTGCCCAAAAAATCCTGTGCAAAATCAATGTGGACCAACTATGCGATATGATTTATACCGCCGACTACGGCTGCGTGGCCGAGCCGGTCAATTTTGACGCGATGGTCGGCAAGTTTGCCGATTGTTACGCGAGGAACGAGAAAATCCAGGGAGCCATATCAAGAACCTGCAAGAGCTGTGAGTTCCGCGCCAACGCCGAGCAAAAAGCGGCCGGGCTTAAAAGCGGTTTTGAGGAATGCTGGAAGGAGCAGCGCGGCTGGTTGGATACGGATTTTGAGGAACCGAGAATTTTTGACATTTGGAAATTGAATTATCGCGTTGCCGATGCATGGATTAAAGACGGCATCCTGAAAATATCGCAGGTCTATCCGGGCGATCTGACCGCGCAGCCGTTGGATGAAGGTTACACACCAAAAGGCAGGCAACTGCTGCAAATCCAAAAAACGCAGAACCGGGATAATACCTGTTGGATTGATAAAAATGGCCTGGCAGCCGCCATGAAGTCCTGGAAGTATCCGCTGCATTTTATCGATTTTGAAACGGCGGCCCCGGCCATACCGTTCAACAAAACGCTTCATCCGTATGAGGGTGTCGCTTTTCAGTTTTCCCACCATACCGTCAGCCGGGGCGGCACCATTGCGCATAAGGGCGAGTTTATCAACACCGTACCCGGCAGGTTCCCAAATTTCGAGTTCGTCAGGGCGCTCAAGAAGGAGCTGGAAGGAGATAACGGCAGCATTTTCCGTTACGCGGCTCATGAGAATACTTTTCTGCGTTTGATTTATAATCAGCTTGCCCGGGCCGGGAGCAGCGTGCCGGACGGCAAAGAACTGCGCGATTTTATCGATACGATAACCCAATGGAAAGTCGACAAAAAGAACTTTCAAGGTTCACGGAATATGATTGACATGCTCGAGCTGGTTTTGCGCTATTATTATGACCCGTATATGAAAGGGTCCAACTCTATCAAGGTAGTCCTGCCGGCTATACTCAACGGTTCCGCCTACCTGCAGAAAAAATACGCCGAACCGGTTTACGGCGCGGCGGGCGGTATCAAGAGCCTGAACTATAAGGATTGGCGCTGGATAGAGTTTGAAGCGGACGGCAGCGTGAAAGACCCGTACCGCCGCCTGCCGAAACTGTTCGAGAATTTGACCGATGAACAGCAGGCGCAACTGGACAGTTGCGAACTGTTCAGCACTTCGGATGAACTCCACGACGGCGGCGCGGCGATGACGGCGTATGCCAAATTGCAGTTTACCGAGATGACGGATTTGGAGCGTGAGCAAATCACCAAAGCGCTGCTGAAATACTGCGAGCTGGACACCTTCGCGATGGTGATGATCTATGAGGGCTGGCGGGAAATGATTAAAAAGTAAACCAATATAAAGCTCCCTCTTTCGGTTCGCGAATAGCACTGTTAACTTTGCCGTCTGATATGGCGGCGGAATGGAGAGTACATGAAGTTTATTCACATTGCCGATTTACACATAGGCAAAAAAGTCAACGAATTTAATCTGCTTGAAGATCAGGAGCATATTCTCAACGAAATTCTTAAAATAACGGCAGAGATTCCACTCGACGGTGTATTGATGGCCGGTGATATCTATGACAAGAGCGTTCCGCCGGGGGAAGCCGTCGGCATACTGGATGATTTCCTCACGGAATTGGCAGACCGCGGCCTGCCGGTGTTTATGGTCAGCGGCAACCACGATTCGCCGGAGCGCCTTAATTTCGGCAGCCGCATCTTTCGAAAAAACGGCATCCATATTGCCGGCTCGTTCAGCGGGAAAATGGCCCGCGTAACCCTCACCGACAGCAACGGTCCCGTCCATGTGCATCTGCTGCCGTTTATCAAGCCGGCCATGGTCGCTCCGTTTTATCCGGAAGAAGATACCGGCTCCTATGAAGGCGCCGCAAGGGCGGTTATCGGCGCCGCGGACATTGATACCACACAACGCAACATTCTCGTCGCCCACCAGTTCATAACTGGCGGCGCGGTGCAACCGGAACGGTCCGATTCCGAAACCGTTGCCATTGGCGGACTTGATAATATCGACGCGAGTGTCTTTGATGCTTTTGATTATGTGGCCCTGGGCCACCTGCACGGACCGCAGTCCATCGGCAGGGATACCGTGCGGTATGCCGGTTCCCCGCTGAAATACTCCTTTTCGGAGGCAAGGCAAAACAAATCCGTCACCGTGGTTGACCTGCCGCAAAAGGGCAGCGTTCAGATTAGCCAACTGCCGCTTGTTCCCCTTCGGGATATGCGGGAGATTAAAGGGCCCATAGAGCAACTGCTGAAAGCCGCGGCGGCGGAACCGGATTTTTCGCAGGATTACATCCGCGCCGTATTGACCGACGAAGGCGAAATCTTTGATGCGATAGGCAGGCTTCGGCAGGTTTTCCCCTATATTATGCGTATTGATTTTGAAAACAGCCGCAGCAAACTGAACCCCGACTCCCGGACGGCGGCTTCGGGCGATGTCTCAAAAAAAAGCCCCCTGGAGTTGTTTACGGAGTTCTACCGCAACCAAAACAACACGGAAATGACCGAAGAGGAGCAGGCGGCAGCATTGGAAATTATAGAACAGGCGGGAGGTGCCGCGAAATGAAGCCTTTGACTTTGGTAGTGAGCGCTTTCGGACCTTATGCCGGCAGGGCAGAACTCCCGCTCGAAAAACTCGGCGGCAGCGGTTTGTTTCTCATCACAGGCGATACCGGGGCGGGCAAAACCACCGTTTTTGACGCGATTGCGTTTGCCCTTTTCGGTGAGGCAAGCGGTTCGGTAAGAACCGTTGATACCCTGCGCAGCGATTTCGCTGGCCCTGAAACGAAAACTTTCGTCGACCTGGAATTTCTGCACAGGGGTCAAAAATACCGGATAATCCGCAATCCCCGCTACGAGCGCCCGAAAAAGAGCGGAACCGGCACGACCTCCGAATTGCCGGACGCCACGCTGCATTTGCCGGGCGGCATCGTGGTTTCCGGCAGCACACAGGTGACGGCGAGGGTTGTTGACTTGCTGGGGCTTGACTTTAAGCAGTTTAAGCAAATAGCCATGATCGCGCAAGGGGAGTTTTTGAAACTGCTGCTTGCGGACAGCAGCGAGCGAGCCGATATTTTCCGAAAGGTTTTCAATACCGAGATTTATCAAAAAATACAAATATTATTAAAGGAAAAAGAACGGGAGTTAAAAAACAAGTGCGACGAAGCAGACCGGAGCCTCCTGCAGTATATCGGTTCAATTTCCTGCGACGGGGAAAGCGAAACTCAAAAACAGCTATATGCCATGAAAGCCGACCGCAGCATTTATACGATCGAGCAGACGGCCGCCCTGCTTAACCTTCTGATTCAAGAAGACACGGCGGAGCTCGAAGCAGAAAAGCGGCGGGCGGACCAAATCCTAAAAGATATAACCGCGCAGGCAACAGGGCTTCATGAGGCGGCGCGCATCAACAAAGCGTTTGCGGATCTTGAGGCAGCCCAAATCAGGCAAAAGGAGCTGCTGGAGAAAGCCGGCGAAATAGAAGCGGACGAAAAACGCCTGAAAACCGCGGAACTGGCCGCCTCGACCGTCAAGCCGCTTGAGGCGGTGTACCAGCGGGAAAAACTCGGATACGATGAACTTGCCGGAACTATTGAGACATATAGGAAAACGGTCGCGGAAAAAACACCCGTTGCGCAAGCGCTTCAAAGCGCGTTCAAAGCAGAAGCAGCCAAGGACCCGGAGCGTGAAAAGCTGGTAGGCGAAATCGAAAAATTGACTGCTGCCCTGCCGGTATACGATAACCTGGAGACTCTCGCTGCCTAAGCCGGCAGCCGGGAAACGGCCATGAAAGAGTTGGAAACCAAAACGGCGGCGCTCAAGGCAGATAAAGCCGGCTTACTAACAGCCAGAGAGGCGCTTGAAAAGGAGAGTAAATCTTTAGCTGATGCCGAGACCAAACTTAACGGTTGCCGCAACGCGTTGGAAAACGCCGGAAAGCAGGCAAACGCGCTGCATTCCGCTGTCAAGGAAGCGGACAGTGTCCGGGATATGCAACAAGAGCAGGAGCATCTGCAGGGCAGCTATAAATCAACCGAACACGCCTACCTGACCGTAAACGAATCCTTTACGAAGGCACAAAGCGCGTTTTACCGGGAACAGGCGGGTATCCTTGCCGGCACGCTGGAAGCCGGCAAACCATGCCCCGTCTGCGGCTCCACAGAGCATCCGAACAAAGCGGTCCCATCAGCGGACGCGCCGAAAGAGGAAGATGTTAATACCCTGAAGACCCTGGCCGACGCCAAACAGGCGGAAATGCAAGCGGCGAGCGAAGCTGCCAAGAGCAAACTGGCGAGCATGGAAACCGCCCGGGCGCATCTGCAAAAAACAGCCGGCGATCTGCTCAAAGGGGTTGCCATCCCGGAGGCTCTGCAGGAGCTAAAAGAAATGCTTCTCACGACGTTAAATCAATGCGGCGCTCAAACCGAGGCGCTGGAAAAAGAACAGGCGGCTTTAATCGCGCAAGCCAACAGGAGAAAAACCTGCTTAGAGGAACTGGAGATACTCAACGCGAAGCTTAAACAAGCGGATGATTCTCTTGAGCTGACCTCGGCGGAGCAAATCCATTGTTCCGCGGAGTTAAACCGGAAACAGGGTGAAATAAAAACCCTTCAGGCAAGCCTTTCGTATCTCTCAAAGGCGACAGCGCTTGAAGCCCTCAATATAATGAACGACAACCTGGCCGCCCTGAAAGCCGCCCGGCAAAAAGCGGAAGAGGCCTGCAAGCAAGCTGTTGACGAACTTGAAAAAATCAAGGCTGTTCTTGCCGACAGCGAAAGCCGGATAGCCGCCGCTTTAACAGCGCTGAAAACGGCAGATGACGCGTATAAAGGCAAGCTCGCCGAATGCGGTTTTGTCAGCGAGGCCGGCTACCGGAACGCTCTGCTCCAAGCGTCCGAAATGGAAGCCATCAAAGCTGCCGCAGAGAAATACAAAGAGGCGGCAACGGCTGTTAAAACAGAGATAAAACGGCTAACCGGCGAAACCAAAGAACGAACTCCCCTGGACACGGATAAATTAAAGGAGGCGCAGGAACAGCTCAACGCCGCCAAAATGGCAAGTGACGACAGGATGCAGGAAATCGCTTCAAGGCTGAAAAACAACAGCGGCGTCAAAGCAAGCATATCCGGCATCGAAAAAGAAAGGGCCGCGGCGCAAAAAAAATACCTGCTTTTCAGCAGACTGTCAAAAACCGCAAACGGCGATATAAGCGGCAAGCAGAAACTGGCTTTCGAGCAGTATGTGCAGGCGGCTTACTTTAAACAAATTATCGCTGAAGCCAACAAGCGGCTGGCTATTATGGCAGATGGCCGGTATGAGCTTATGCGCAAGGAAGACGCGGCTAACCTGCACTCCAAATCCGGCTTGGAGCTGGATGTTCTGGATAACTACACGGGAAAAATCCGCACGGTGAAATCTCTGTCCGGCGGGGAATCCTTCAAGGCGTCCCTTGCCATGGCTCTGGGGCTCTCGGATGTGATTCAAAGCTGCGCCGGCGGCGTGGAGGTGGACACCATGTTTATTGACGAGGGTTTCGGAGCGCTGGACTCCCAGTCTCTCGAGCAGGCAATTGCTACGCTAAATGATTTGACGGCAGGCAACCGGCTAATCGGCATCATCTCCCATGTCGGCGAGCTCAAAGAGCGGATAGATAAAAAGGTCATTATCAAAAAAGGTGTCTCGGGCAGCACTATTGAGGTGGCTTGCTAAACATATTCGCGAGGTATTTTAATGCCTATAATTTATCAAGACCCGAAGAAAGTGGTTCCGATTCATACGATGGTGCCGGAGGCTTTTGCGGGGTTTAAATCAACAACATTAATTTGCCGTTGAGACAGAGGCTTGACACAAATACAAAAAATCAACTACGAGGCTTAAGTATGCATGTCAGTAATCAAACACAAATCATTAAAACTGAACTAAATATCATTTTTAAAAATGAATATATAAAAACGCCATATGTAAAGGAATTTGTTAACTGGTTAGACCTTCGTCTTGACAGCCCCGATTCTTTCAACCATACTTATTTTTTACTCAAGACAAAGCAGCCATGGCAATGCAACAATCTATACGATGCGTTTGAAAACTACCGCTGGCCGTATAGTTTTGTGTGCCCTGTTCAGGGAAAACGCGTATCGGGGGCAGGATTCGGCGAGACCTTTGAATACCTCAATCTGTTAGCCTTATCCTTTCGTAATTCATTAGAAAGAAATGACACGGCCGGGGTGATTAATAGTGCCTTGGCTATGCTCACCTGGGGTGGGGTTCTCAATAAAAACCGGGAACGGCTGCTCAACATGGGCGACGGCATCTGCGGCTATTTCCGTTCCGTTCGCGAGAGTCTGACTTCGTCCTCATGTTGTCTCGGCGGCCATGACGGTGTTATAATGAATTCAGGATTTACAAAACTGTATTTCCTGCTTATCGATGATTTTATTATGTACGACGGCCGGGTTGGCGCGGCGCTCGGGCTGTTGGGCCGATTATATGCGGAGGAAGCCGGGCTGAAAGAACTGCCGGAAGAAATCGAATTTTCATTCGGGAGCGGCAGAACCTCCGCTTTCCGGCAGAAGAGCGGAAACCGGAGAAACCCCGGTTCGACAACCTATAAATTGCCCTCCTTCAACGGCAACCCCACCCGGCAACTAAACGACAACATAAAAGCCAGTTGGCTGCTCAAAGAACTGGCTGATAAAACGGATTCCCGCTTTTCTCTTTTGCCGCAGGCTTCGCCGTTGAACGAACGGATGACCGCGATTCAATCGGCATTATTTATGATTGGTTATGATGTGAGCATGTCTGCCCAATCACGAGGTCGATAAAGCTTACAACTAAAATGCTGGACGAAGGAGCTGGCCGTATGCCCTACTCCGACAAATACTTAGCTTTTATGGGCCTCGCGCCGAAAAAAATCCCCCACTGGGAACACTGGTCGAATCCGGACGCCGAAACCTATCTGACCGGCATCGACTACTATGAGCACCCCCGCCTGTGCCGCCAAAAACTCCGGGAGCTTTACCCCCGGCTCGGCCTGGGCGTTCCCGCCTCCGACAAGCCGAAGCCCAAACCCCGCCTGGGCGCGGAGGGTGAAAGCGCCGACTTCGAGAGGCATACCGTCCGCTGGGGGGACGGGGAGACCGGCACCTGGGAGCACGGCGAGGCGTTCTTCAAGAGCGAAGAGGATGTCTTCGCCTTCAGCCCTCTCAAGCACGCCGCGGAGTTCGCCGAATGGCCGCATGTGGTCGAGAACCGGGACTACAGCAGCGAAGAGGGTTTGTTCGAGTTTTACGGCGGAGATGCCTCCCCCGGCGCGCCGACGACGGCGCCCGAGGGCTCGACCGATTCGTTGTACTTCTACAATACCATGTTCATGTGGCCTCTGCTGACCTTCGGGTGGGATTTGTTCCTGCGCTGCTGCCTCGACGACCGCTTTCAACGGGTCATGGACGAGTTCGCCGAGCTCAACCGCCGCGTCTTCCGCGCGTTCGCGAGGCTGCCCGTCAAGTTCGTTGTCTGCCACGACGACATCGTCACGACGCGCGGCCCCGTCTGCTCGCCGGCCTGGATGAACCGCTACATATTCCCGCGCTATGAGGAGTTCTGGAGCATCCTCAAAGCCAGCGGCAAAGAAGTGATTTTCATGGCGGACGGCTGCATGGACGCCTGCGCCGACGATGTGTTCGCCTGCGGCGCGCGGGGCATCATCTCCGAACCGTATACCGATTATAAAAAAATCGCCCAAAAGCACAGGAACTGCTTTTTAGCGGGGGAGGGCGACAACCGGATTTTAAGCACCTGCGACGACAAGGCGATTAAGGACATGGTCTTGCGCATGGTGGAAACGGCGCGCATGACCGGCGGGTACATGATGTGTATCGGCAACCATATACCGTGGAATGTGCCCGGGGAAGGCATCAAGAGGTATCTGGACTATTCGGCGGAGTACGCGCACAGGTGAGGAACAGAACAATTTGAGCCGAAATGAGGTCGAAACATGATAGCGATCGGCGTATTGGGTTACGGTTACTGGAGCCCCATTCTGGTAAAAAATTTCGCGGCCCTTGACTGCAAAATCAAACGGATTGTCGACCGGAACACGCCCAAGCTGGAAGCGGCGCGGGCGCTTTACCCGGGTGTTATCGCAACGAAGGACCCGGACGATGTGTTCAACGACAATGAAATCGACGCGGTCGTCATCACCCTGCCGGCGAACCGGCATTATGAAACGGCGAAAAAAGCCCTGCTTGCCGGCAAACATGTGCTCCTTGAAAAGCCGATGACCGATTCCGCCGAAACGGCGCGGGAGCTGGTCGATCTGGCGAAAGAGCGCGGGCTCGTCCTCATGGTCGACCATCACTTTTTGTATAAAGACTCCGTGCGGGAACTCAAAAGGCTCGCCGGCGCGGGCGAACTCGGCAAACTGCAGTATTTCGACGCGACGCGCATCAACCTTGGCCTGTTCCGGCCGGATGTGAATGTCCTGTGGGATTTGGCCTGCCATGATATTTCCATCATCCGGTTCATTCTGGGCAGGGACCCGGTGAGCGTTTCCGCCGTCGGGGCGGACCATTTCGGCACCGGGCAGGCGAACATCGCGTACCTGACGATGTTCTACGCGGAGGGATTCATCGCGCATATCGGCGTTTCCTGGTGTTCGCCGGTCAAAGACCGCACCGTTCTGCTCGGCGGCGACAAGGCCGTCGCCATGTTTGACGACGCCGAAAATTTGGAAAAACTCCGTATTTACGAAGTGAGCTACGAAGCGAAAGAAAAACCCGGTTCACCGGCGCCTCAAATTGTGTGCGGCAGCGGCGGTGCGCGCGTCCCGGAGCCGGATACCTGCAACGCGCTGAAAAATGTGTGCGCGGATTTTCTCCGCTGCATTGAGGAACAGGATACGCCGGAGGCCGGCGGCGATTTCGGGCTTTCCGTTGTGCGTATTTTGGAGGCGGCGGACGAGTCCATGCGGGCGAACGGGAGAGAAGTGGATTTTAAGTAATCAAGTTCTATTCAGACTATTCGGCGGAGCACGCGCACAGGTAAGCAATGCACCCTTTTCGCCCCATCCCCTCCGGTATACTGGAATCACAAGGAGGGGAAAAAAAATGAACGACAAGCTGACTTTAGACCAAGCGTTGAACGCCTACCGATCGATCATCAAAAGCCGATTGCCCCAGCCCTGTTCCCGGGACGCCAACGCCTACGATTACCGCACCGGCTCCATGGGGCGCGAATCCTCGGAACCCGCGTACCGCGGCGCGATTTTCTATGTCAAGCTGTCCCCGAAAATTGACCCGGAAGTCCTCCGCGGTTTCCTGAAAAAAACCGAGTACTATATGGTGGACGGCAGGAATTCCCGCGGCCGGTTTCACATGCTGTTTCTCAACGACGAGAACGGCAAGTTCATTCATCCCAAGGGTCCCTGTATCGGCCGGTCAAACGCGCTGAGGGCGGCGCGTGATTATTTCGACCGGTATCTGGATTCAACACAAGGCTTTGAAAAGAAACTTACGCAGGTCTTCCCGCAAATCGATCTATACTCACGTGAAAAGTATCCCTCGAAATATGATTTATGTGTGCTCGTCACAGACGAGGACGGGGTGGAGTTTGACGAAGACGCCGCGCGCAGAATTATCCGTAATTCAAACAAGTTCGTTCATATCAAAGCGCTGCCCGAAAACCTGTTCCAAATACACAAACTGCAGGAATCGGATTTGGAATCCACGCAAACAGTATAAGAAAGGGCGTTAAAAAAGCGCGAATTCCGCAGATATCTACTCCCGCCGAATTTGAGGCCTTCCTGTATTCCAACGGGTTTGAGGCGAAAGTCCCCGAAGGCTGGAGCAAATGCAGCCCTATGGATTTCGGCACGGATTTCAGGCTTCAGTTTTACTGCGAGGACGATTAATAAGCAATTTTGAAGGAGTGACATCGATGAGAAGCGCCGCCGAGCAATACTTTTCCGCGATAGTTTACGCGGAAGAAAAGCATAAAGGTGCTTTTCGCAAAGGCACCGACATACCGTATATAGAGCATCCTCTCGAAACAATGGAGATCGTTGCCGAATTAACGGACAATCAGGACGTTATATGCGCGGCTGTCCTCCACGATACGATTGAAGACGCGCATGTCACCGTCGAAGAACTTGAGAGGCGCTTCGGCCCGCGTGTCGCCGCGCTCGTCGCCGGCGAGAGCGAAAACAAGAGGGAAGGCCTGCCGGCGGAGCAAACCTGGAAGGTACGAAAGCAGGAATCCATTGACCGGCTGCACCGCTCTTCAAGAGAAACGAAGATCATTGCTCTTGGCGACAAATTGTCCAACATGCGCGCGATTCACCGCGATTATGACCAATTGGGAGATGGCCTTTGGGAACGCTTTAACTGCAAAGACAAAGCCGAGCAGGGGTGGTATTACCGCTCGATGCTGGCCGCTCTCGACGAACTTTCCGAAACAAAGGCCTGGAAAGAGTTGAAGAGGCATGTGAAAGCGGTATTTGGGCAATAAGATTTGTGAAGCATAATTCGCTAGAATAAAATAAGAGCTGTATACTGCAAAAGACGCCGGGTTGCCTTATAAAGGCGCTCGGTGTTTTGCCGTTCGATAGCAGACAAAATAAGATATAACTAAAAAATGTCGGTCTATAGCCGTACAAACATATTGATATTTTGATATTTGTATGGTATTATGCCTACAAAGGGGGTAATGACCTATGATAATCCGAAAAAAATACTTGGATCGGATCATTCCGTTTATTGATAAAAAATTGATTAAAGTGCTGGTGGGTATAAGGCGCAGCGGCAAAACCGTGCTGCTTTCCCAAATCAAAGAAATAATTCTTGCAAAAGAGGTAGCTGCGGGAAACATCATTGACATCAACTTTGAGTCGATGAAAAACAGGGGACTCCGAAACGCCGTGAATCTATACAATTTTGTAATCAAAGCGGCAAAACACACCCAAGGCAGGATATATCTCTTCTTTGATGAAATTCAAGAGTGCGAGTCGTGGGAAAACGCGGTCAACTCGTTCCTGGTTGACCTCGATTGTGATATTTATATTACGGGCTCAAACTCAAACCTCCTCTCCGGTGAACTGGCGACCTACCTTTCCGGCCGGTATGTCCAATTTAAAGTGTATCCATTTACCCTGGCGGAGGCAAAAGAAATAACCGTCAGAAACGGCCGGTTTTCGACGGAAGAAAAGCTTTTCGCGGATTACTTGCTCTACGGCGGTTTGCCGCAACGCTTTGAGCTTGACGACGACCACTCGGCAAGAGCTTATTTGGAAGACGTTTTTGAAGCCATTGTCTTGAAGGATGTTATCGCGAGAAACAGTATAAAGGACATTGACTTGCTGCGGCGGTTGCTGAACTTTCTGCTTGACAATGTCGGGAACACATTTTCCGCGAGGTCAATTTGTGATTTTTTAAGCCGTGAAAACAGGGCGACAACAACCGAAACGGTTATTAACTATATTGAATATTTAAAGAACGCCATGATCATATCCGTATCAAGCCGCTACGACATTAAAGGTAAAAACCTGCTGAAAACCAATGAGAAGTATTACGCGGTGGATTTAGGGCTTCGCAATGTTGTAAAAAGCAGTGAGCAGATTGATTCCAATAAACTTTATGAAAACGCCGTTTATTTGGAAATGCTCAGCCGTGGTTATGAAATACGAGTCGGTAAACTTGCGGAACAGGAAATCGACTTTATCTGTTATAAGGGCAAGGAACGGGTTTACATTCAGGTAGCGTATTTGCTTGACAGCGAAAAAACGAGAGCTCGTGAGTTTGGCAATCTCGAAAAAATTCCTGACAACTACCCAAAATATGTCCTGTCGGGTGACCGTATCGATTTCGGTAAAAACGGCATTCGTCATGAGAATATCCTTGACTTTTTATTGGACATTAAGGTTTGATAATCGCAAGCCAAATCCGCCGTCGAGTCCCAACAAAACACCGGGCTGCCTCAATGTAAGGCAGCCCGGTGCGGTTTTATTTCGAATTATCTTCTCTGGGGCGGGCGGCCGTTCCCGCGGCCGAAATCCCGGCGGGGAGCGGGGCGGCGCGGCGCGTCGGAAACGGTGTTCTCGGGCACAAGGCCTTCGACCTCGATGAGGGCGTCGCGGCGTGACAGGTTCAAACGGCCCTGCTCATCGATTTCACGGACCTTGACGATGACCTCGTCGCCGACATTGACGGCGTCCTCAACCTTCTCGGTGCGTTTGACATCGAGGTGGCTGATGTGGACGAGCCCTTCCTTGCCCGGGGCGATTTCGACGAAGGCGCCGAAATCCATCAGGCGGGTGACAACGCCTTTGTATATCGAGCCGACTTCCGGGTCGGAGGCAATGGTTGTAATCATCTGCATCGCGCGCTCGGCGTCTTCGATATCCATGGCGCTGACAAAGATGGTGCCGTCTTCCTCCACGTCGATTTTGCAGTTGCACTCGGCGCAGATCTTCTGGATAACCTTGCCCTGCTTGACGATGACTTCGCTGATCTTGTCGACCGGAATCTTCGTCGTGAGCATCTTCGGCGCGTATTTCGAGAGTTCCTTGCGCGGTTCGGGGATGGCTTTGAGCATGACCTCGTCGAGGATATACAGCCGCGCCTTATAGGTCTTGTCGAGCGCCTCTTTGATAATCGCGGGCGTCAGGCCGTCGATCTTTAAGTCCATCTGGATGGCAGTGATGCCTTTGTGGGTGCCGGCTACCTTGAAATCCATGTCGCCGAAGAAATCCTCAAGCCCCTGAATGTCGACCATCGTCATGAAGCGGTCGCCTTCGGTCACCAGGCCGCAGGAGATGCCGGCGACCGGCGCCTTAATCGGAACACCGGCTGCCATGAGCGACAGCGTGGAGCCGCATACGGCGCCCTGTGAGGTGGAGCCGTTGGAGGAAAGCACTTCGGAAACGAGGCGGATGCTGTAGGGGAACTCCTCGACGGACGGGATGACCGGCAGCAGCGATCTTTCGGCGAGCGCGCCGTGGCCTATTTCCCGGCGGCCGGGCCCGCGGCTCGGCCTGGTTTCGCCGACGGAGAAGGAGGGGAAGTTGTAATGGTGCATATAGCGCTTGTTTTCCTCATTGTCGATGCCGTCGAGCATTTGCGCGTCGCTCATCGTGCCGAGCGTTGTGACCGTCAGAACCTGTGTCTGGCCTCTGGTAAACATACCCGAGCCGTGCGTTCTCGTCAGCACGTCGACTTCCGCGCTCAAAGGCCGGATATCATCGATGCCGCGCCCGTCGACGCGCTTGCCGTCGTCGAGCAGCCAGCGGCGGACAACATATTTCTGCACCTTATACAGGCATTCGTCGATTTTAAACTCCATGTCGGGGTATTGCTCGTCGAATTGCGCGTGAACCTTTTCATAAACGGGCTTGAGCCTCTCGTCGCGGACACGCTTATCGTCGGTGTCCAACGCCAGGCGGATGTCCGCGATGCTGAAATCCTTAATCGCTTCGTACATCGCCGGGTCCGGGTCGTTGGAGGGGAAATCGATTTTTTCTTTGCCGACTTCGGCCTTGATGCCGTTGATGAATTCGACAAGCCTTTTGTTCTCTTCGTGAGCGAACAAAATGCCGTTGAACATTTCGTCGTTCGTGACCTCGTTCGCGCCCGCCTCAATCATGGCGACAAGGTCCGCGGTGGAGGCCACGGTGACCGCCATTTTGGAAACTTCGCGCTGCGCGGCGGTCGGGTTGATGACGTACTCGCCGTCGACAAGGCCGACGGAAACGCCGGCGATCGGGCCTTTCCACGGAATCTCGGAAATCGAGATCGCGATGGAAACGCCGAGCATCGCGGTAATATCGGGCGGGCAGTCCTGGTCGACGGACATCACCGTGGCGACGACGCCGACATCGTTTCGCATATCTTTCGGGAAAAGCGGACGGATAGGCCGGTCGATGACGCGCGAGGCGAGGGTCGCCTTTTCGCTCGCGCGGCCTTCACGGCGCTGAAACGAGCCGGGGATTTTACCGGCCGCATACAATTTTTCCTCAAAATCGACCGACAGCGGGAAAAAGTCAACGCCTTCCCTCGGCTTGTCGGACATGGTGGCGGTGCACAGAATTTCGGTTTCGCCGTAGCGGACAAGGCACGAGCCGCCCGCGAGCTGCGCCATCTTCCCCGTCTCGACCACGAATGGCCTGCCGGCTATCGCGGTTTCGAATCTTTTGAAATTTTCGAACATGTCTACCTCTTTTTCTGCCGTTTTAACGGCTGTATATTTCCACGGGAGGCGCGGGCTTAGCAATAAATCCGATGCTTGAAAGCGTATTCAGGCAGCCGATTCACTGCTAAAACCGCCAGTCCTTCCCGACGGATACGGATTATGACAAGGCAGGCAGGTTTACGCCTGCCTGCCTTGAAAGCGTTATTTGCGGATTCCCAGTTTCGCGATAATGGAACGGTAACGCTCGATGTCGCTTTTTTGCAGATACGCGAGCAGGTTTCGCCTGTGGCCGACCATCTTCAAGAGTCCGCGGCGCGAGTGGTGGTCTTTCGTGTGCGCCTTCAGATGCTCGGTCAGGTCGTTGATTCGCTTGGTCAGCACGGCGATTTGCACCTCGGCCGAACCGGTGTCGCCTTCGTGCAGGGCATATTCCTGCATGATGGCGGTCTTTTCTTCGTTTGTCATTGTCTTCACCTCATTTAAATTTGCCCGTATCCCAGAATGAGGCAGGTGAAATACCCTTGAGGTTTGTTCCACAATCCGAGAATCGGGTATGAGCAAATGAAAGTATAGCACAGCGTTTCGGCTTTGTAAAGCTTTTTTCCAATTTCAGCAACGACGTTCAACTGTTCGGGCGGCCCTTCCCCAAAAAAAGCCGGCGGCATACTATAGATAAGAAGGCTTTTGCCTTCGCGGATGGGAAAAGAAGCGGGTGTGCGCCGCCGGTGGCAGTACTGCCCAAGGGGAGCCGGCTGCGGGGGTCGTCGGACGATCCGGCATACCCGCCGGTCATAAAAAGCTCCCGTCCGCTCCGGCGGGCGGGGGCGGCTTTTTCCGCGCCCGCCAATGGATTCCCCGCGGTTTAAAACATTTACAAAGCACCGATAATGTTCTATACTATCTTTTACCCCGGTCCTGTTTATTATTCCACGGTTCAGGCTTCTTTTGCGCCGAAAGGGGTGGTTTCCGTGAAAATCAAACAAAACACCGGCCGGCTGACGGCGGCTTTTTTGGCGTTGCTCGCCGGCTTTACCGTTTTGTTTTCATCGTATGGCGGAAAGGCCATTAAAAAATACGCGCAGCCCCTGCTGGTGAAGAAAGCGGCGGTGTCCGCTGCCGCCAAAGGCGATGCCGGCGGTTCCCGGGTTACTCTGAAAACCGGTGATTGTGTCGAGTTCGGTTCCTACAACGGCGAACCGGTTTGCTGGAAGGTCGCCGATATCGATAAAAACGGGGTTCCTCTCTTGTTCAGCGAACGAATTTTATGCTTCAAAGCGTTTGACGCGGCCGGCAAAGCCCCCGGCTGTCACGAGGGAGCGGATGTCGAGGCGCTCGGCAGCAACTCCTGGCGGCAAAGCTCATTAAGGCAGTGGCTGAACTCCCGCGAGGAGCGTGTGCCCTGGAGCCATTGCCCGCCGAACGGTGAAAATGTGTCGGTCAATCCCTACGCTATGGAACCCGGTTTTCTCAACAACAACAATTTCAAAGCCGCGCAAATCGGAATGATAGAACAAACCGAAGGGGATTTCGTATTCCTGCTGACCGAAAAAGAGCTGAAAACCTATTTTGACGCGACGGCGCGAATCCGCAAACCTACGGTTGAAGCCGTGCGGGAAGATCGTTCCGATTATTTGCACCTGGGCGGCGCCGAATGGTATTGGACGAAATCGCCGAACAACGCGACGAGGACGGGCACGATAACCGTCGTCAGAAAGGGCGGGTTCTATAAATCGGTCGCGAACGACGGCCTTGTCGGCGTTTGCCCCGCGCTGCGGCTTCGAAGCGAAGTCGTCCGGGCTTTCGGCGGCGACGGGTCAACGGCGGCTCCGTATCGTGTTACCGGAGGGAAAGGATAACGCCATGCAAACCTTCCGTAAAAGAGAAACCCTGCTGCCTGTCGCCGTGTTCGGCTTTTTTACCGTGCTTTTTATGCTCGTGTGCACGAGGCTTCAGCTGAAAACCGACGACGGCAATTTTCTCGGCATGCTGCTCAACCCCGGCTTCTCCTACGCGGAGTTCCTGAAATACCGGTATCATTTTGTCTCCGGCCGAACCGTCAACGAATTTCTGACGATGTTCTTTTTGGGCAGGCACATCGTTTGGTGGCAGCTGGCCAATTCCGCGGCGCTGATCTATATTGTCTTTTTTCTCGCGCGGCTGATCGCTTATGTCCCCGCCGGCATAACAAACGCCAACCGCGCCGTTTTCGCGTCGATGTCCGTTTATTTTATTTTCTGCCTGTCGCTTAATTCCAATGCGTTTTGGTTTTCGGGGTCCTTCCCATATTTATGGACGATGTCGGCGATGCTTTTTACGCTTTCACCCTCGGTCTTTTCGCTGCTCGGCGTGAAAATAAGGCTTATCCGGCTGCCGTTTACGCTGCTCGGGGCTGTCATCGCCTCCTCGCAGGAGCAATCGTGCGCGCTGGCGGTCACATTTCAAGTCATCCTGTCCGCCGCGTTGCTTGCCAAACAAAAACGGCGCGGGTTGGTTTCGGCGGTTTCGTTGGTCCCCATGCTCGTCAACGTTTGGTCAATTCTCAACTCGCCGGGCGCGGCGGAGAGAATGCGGTTTGAGGAAGCCGCGAACTACCCCGGCTTTTCACAGTTGAGCGTCTTCACGAAGCTCGCGGGCGGATTTGTCAACCTGGTCAGCCATCAGGTCTTTTTCGCGCATATGCTGTCCGTTATCCTACTGGTATTTTTAAGCGCCGCGGTATACAATAGGTACAAGAAGCGATGGCTCGCGTACCCCTTGATTGCCGTCAACATAATCGGCGTCTGTTTGTCGTTTCCGTTTAATCTGCTGTATGTCCTCCAAAGCAAAAGCAGTTTCTACAGCCTCAACACGTTTTTCACGCGCGGCGCTTTCGATGCAGCCGCTACAGCGGTCCTCGTGTTATCCTCGGCCGTTGTCCTCGCGTGCGCCGTTTTATCGGCGGCTTTGCTGAGAAAAAAAGATTTTTTCTCAACAGCGGTGTTTCTTTGCGTTATGGCCGCTTACGCCGGCGCGATGATTATCAGCTTTTCACCGACGATTTACGCCTCCGGTCAAAGGGTGTTCTTTTTCACAGACATTCTGCTTTTGGCCGCCTGCTGTATTTTATACCCTTGCGTCGCTTCCGCGAAAACGGTGATTTGGCTGCGCAACGCCGCGTATGGTTATGCCGTCTGCAATTACGGCTTGAACGTCATTGTTTTCGCCGTTGCCGAACTGCCTTAAAATAGCCGAGCAAAACGGCGCAAGGAAAGGATAGGGCCTGTGAAAATCGCCAGAGAAGGCAACCGGCTTGTGATCGATATTCACGGCATGAAAGCGGCCGAGGCAAAGTTCCGGTTGGAAGCGCTGATTGAAAGCTGCGGCGCGGATATCGAGTCCATCACGGTCATACACGGGTTCCGCAACGGCCAAACGCTGAAAGATATGGTTCGCGGCGAGCTAGCTGCCTCGAGAATTAAGCAAATCAGGTCGGCGTATAATGCGGGGCAGACAGTCATAGACCTGCGGAAGAAGAAAGACTTTAGTAATCGTTATCGTCGGAGGCAAAGGAATTGAAGAACAAAAAGAAAATCATTTTAGCCACGGCGGCCGCCGCGGTACTGGTTGCTTTAGCCGTCGGTGTTTACGCCTTCGTCACCCGCGGCAAAGACGACAGGCAGCTTGCCGCGTTGCCCCTTTCCGGCGCGAAGTTCGATGCCGGGGAAAGCCCCGCTCATTTAATCGCTCACAGGGGTTATACGCTGGCCGCTCCGGAAAACACCCTGCCCGCCCTGATCGCAGCCGGTCAAAAACAATACCGGTATGTGGCGTTTGACGTCAGGGAAACGCTCGACGGCGTGTTGGTGCTGATGCGCGATGAAACTGTGGACAGGTCAACAAACGGCAAAGGCAAGGTCAGCCGATTGACCCTTTTCGAACTCCTCGAGTTTGATATCGATACCGCGGGGAAACAGGAGGAATACGGCGAATTAAAGATTCCAACCGTGGAACAGGCTCTTGATGTCTGTACCAACTACGGTCTGGCCGCGTTTATCGAGGTCAGGCAAGTCGGGCCGCAGGGGCTTCGCAATTTGATGAAATACCTTGATGAGAGGAACCTTTCATACGCTTGCATCGTTGTTTCTTCAAACATCGAAGACCTTAATGAAATAAAAAAAATAAACCCCAAAGCCGGCCTTTGTTTCCTGGATGAAGAAATCGATGAAAAAACGGCGCAGGCTTGCCGCAAAGCCGGTATGAAATACGCGTTTGATTCCGCTGAGAAAAGCAGTACCCCGGAGCGCATAAAACAAATGATGCGCGACGACACGGCGCTCGAGTTGGTCTGCTCTTCGGTCAACGACTTGGATACACTCAAAAAGATGCACTCCGCCGGGGTCCGGTTCTTCATGACCGACTGCATTGTACCGGGTTAACAATGAAAAAGGGCGCGGCCGTGTTTCGCGGCTGCGCCCTTATTTATGTATGTTCTGTTTCGCGGTTAACCGGTCGTCGTCTCGCCGGGTTCCGCGGTGGCCGGTTCGGTCGTGCCGGGCAGCGTACCCGATTCTTCCGTGATATCCGGCTGTGTTGACTGTGATGTTTCCTCGATGCTTGTCGCAGTCGTATCGGTGACGGCCGGCTCCGTCACGACGGTTGTTTCCGTGCGCGGAACCGTCGTGGATTTGCGCGGGGTGGTGGTCTTAGGCCTGAGCATATTCAGAGCGCTGTCCCTGTCGCTGTCGAGCACAATGTTCGTCTTGCCGTAAATCGCTGTTTGAATGACCGCGGCTTCCGCGGGGTAATCGACGACCCAGACGCTGCCGTCGATGCTGGCGCTCTTTCTCGTATTCTCGCCGGGTGAGATGATCTGCTGAATTTCAAAATCCATCCATTTTTTGGACAAAGCCTGCGTCGAAAGCGACAGAATTTCCGTTTTTTTGAAATTTGTCTTTATATTCGGGAAAACGGTGTTAAGCGCGTCTTTGATTTCGTCGATCTTCGCGGTCCGCGTGGACTCAATCATCGCCATGATGATGGCTCTCTGCCTGCGTGTGCGGCTGACATCGCCGTCGGTGTCGCTGTATCGTATGCGGCTGAAAATCAGCGCTTCTATGCCGTTAAGAGTTACCTCTTTTCCGACCTCGACCGAATACTTCGGCGAATCGTTGATGTACCTTGCCTCATACGCTTTTACTTCAACGGTCACACCGCCGAGCGAATTGATAATATCCGGAAAGGTCTTGAAATCGACACTGACATAATGGTCGATTTCGATTTTATAATTGTTTTCAATTGTTTCGATAAGAGTCGCGGGGCCTCCCCAGACATAGGAATGGTTGATTTTGGAATACCTGTCCTGCCCGTTGATGTTCATATATGTGTAACTGTCCCTCATAAAAGAAACGAGGGTAATTTTTTCGGTCACTTTATTCAGCGAGACAAGGATCATGGCGTCCGAGCGTGCGTTGCTCATGGAACCGTCTTCGCTGTCGACGCCGATGAGGAGGACGTTCACCACATTCTTGCTGGACATTTTGCCGCTTTTATTCGCCCACTTATAGAGCAGGTCGTTGAGGGAATTTGCGTCGCTGATGTCATGCATGGCGGAAAAATCGGTTTCATCCTCAAAAGTGGCGTCGGCATTGCTGTAGTCTTCGCCCGGGTCAATATCGATGGCGTTAAGCCATTGATATATTTTCGCGCCCGATACGGCCGCGGCAATGGCAATGACAACGCATAAAGCCGTCACGGCTATTTTCAGGTTGCGCTTATTTTTATCAAACCAGAAAGGCTTAAACCTGTCGTTGAAAAATGTTTTTTCTTTGGTTGTTGCTTCCGGCTTTGAATGGCTGCTGATGTCCTGGAATACCAAGGCCGGAGCCGTCTTGCCGTTGCCTGCCGCTTCTTCCTCTTCCTCGTCAAGAAGCAGACCGTTGACTTCCCCGTATTCTTCGTATTCGCTTTTCGGCTCATCGCCCGGAGGGTATTTCCCTTTTTCGTTATCCGTATCGCCGTTCATTTGTTCACACCCCTTTCATATGTATTTTCTAAATACGTTTCCATTTATTATACCATAACAATCGTTGCGGTTTATATGAATTTGAAAATAATAAATAAATTCAGCGAAAAATAAACGGGGGCGATTGTTCTGCCCCCGTATGATCGTGTATTCAGTTTTGTCTGCGTGAATCCGTATCAGTCATTCTTCTTCGGTTCAATCTTGCCGTAAAGAGACGCGGAGGAAGCGTCGGAGCGCGGCTGACGCGGCTGAGTGTGTTGCGTGCTCCCCGTATCCCGGCGGTTTTCGCCGAACGGCCTTCCGGCAGGCGCCCGCCTTCCGGCAGGCGCCCTTTCGGCGCCTTTGAAGCCGTCTCTCCTGGGAGGCCTGTCGTTGCGGTAACCGCCGGTGGGCTTAAACCCTTCAGCCAGCGAAATGACGACACGCCGGTCACTGTCCTTGTCCGAACCTTCGGAGTGGGAATCAACGCCTTCAATGCTTTGAATGGTCGTGTGGATAATCCGGCGCTCATAAGGGTTCATCGGGTCAAGGCTCATGTTTCTGCCATACTTCTTGACTTTGTCAGCATTTCTTTTTGCCAGATCGCGCAGCGTTACTTCGCGCCGTTCACGGTAATTTCCAACATTGATCGTCACTCTTTTGAATCCTTCGCCGCCCTTGTTGACAACAAGCCGAGTCAAGCGCTGTATCGCGTCAAGTGTTTCTCCGCGGCGGCCGATCACCGCGCCGTAATTGTCTCCGCAGTCAAGTTGAATGCGGATATCTCCGTCTTCCTCTTTGGTTTCGATCCCGACTTCTTCAATGCCGAGGCCTTTTAAAATGTTGCGGATATAGGACTCCGCGATTGAAAAATCGGATTCTTCGTAGCTGGCCTTGACCTTGGCAGGCGAACCGCCGAACAAGCCAAGTTTCTTCTTCTCGGGCATTTCGAGTACTTCCGTCGTTACATATGCGTCTTCCGGAGCGTTCAGCTCGGCCAAAGCCGCCGCTCTTGCCTCTTCAATGGAGGCGCCCGTACCAATAACTTCCCTGATCAATTCTTCACCACCTGAATCATTATTTATCTTTCATTGAGGCTACGCGCTTCAGGTTTTCCTCTCTGGAACGCCTTTGAATGGTTTCCTCAATCATAAGCTTTGCCGTCATTTTCTGGGGACTGTGCGTGAAGCTAATAACAACTGTTTGAATAAAAGCGAAGATATTCGACGCGATCCAATAAATACCGATGCCGACGGGGAACAAGAAAGTGAAATACACCGAAAACAGCGGCATGCCGAAGGTCATGCAGCCCATGGTCGGGTTTTTGGCCATTTCGGGGTTTGTCTGCCGTTGCTTGAACCATGTGAAAACGCCCGACATCAAGGAGGTGACGCCGGAAAGAATCGGTATCAGCCAAAGCTCGTCAAACTTTCCTTTATTGGGGACTTTGCCGAGTTCCATACCCAAAAACCGGAAGTTAAAGTTCGTGATATTCTGTATCGAGGCGGGTGAAATCTCTTTCAGCCAGCCGCTGATTTTCGTGATGCTTTCGGCGCTGAGCTTAACGGCCTCTTCGCCGGCTAACCCGAACACCTCGTTGATGATCGTGTTGCTCGCGCCGGCATTCGAACCCAAGATTTCTGCTGCCCGGGCAATCAGAGCTTTGATCATGCCAATGTTCTCGATGACCGTCAGTTCAATCGTTCGGCCCTTGGCAAGTTTCGGGAATACCTCGGCGATAATGCCTGTCAGGGCAGCAATGTCTTTATCGTTGATTTCCAGCGCGTAGGTCAACGGTTTGTAAATAACGGCAACAAGCCCGAAAATGATCGGCATTTGTATAAGCATCGGCAGACAACCGGCGTTGAGGGGATTATGCCCCTCTCTTTGGTAGAGCGCCTGTGTCTCCTCCTGAATTCGACGGTTGTCGCCTTTATATTTCTCCTGAATCTTGCGGATTTTCGGCTGAAGACGCTGAGTTTTCGCGGTGCCCTTCTGTTGCGTGAGGGATGTCGGCAGCATTAACAGGCGCGCGAACAGTGTAAACAGGATAAGTGCCGCGCCGTAGTTGCCGACCGTGTCAAAAATTAGTTTCAGAACAAACCCGAACGGTATGCCCAGCATATCGTAAATGAAATTCATTCGCGTCCTCCGTTTTTATGATCGCTCTTTTTTGGCGGAACCGGGTCATACCCGCCCGGGAAAAAAATGTTGCAGCGCAGCAGGCGCAATACGGCCAGCAGGCACCCTTTCAAAGCGCCGTGAACCTCGATTGATTCTTGGGCGTATTGCGAGCAGGTGGGATAATACCTGCACATCGCGGGCAGATGCGGCGAAACCCTTCTTCTGTAAAACCCGATTGCCGACAGTAAAAACCGTTTCATTCTTTCACAGACTCTTTTGACTCTTTTGACTCTTTCAATATGCCCGCGGCTGACAGATGATCCCGCATAACACGCTCTATTTGCGTGCTTTTCATCTGCGTTGTCTTATGCCTCGCCACAAACACAATATCCCATCCCCCCGCGCAAAAAGGGGCAAGGCTCCTGTACGCTTCGCGGATAATCCGGCGGCAGCGGTTGCGCTCGACGGCGCAACCGAGTTTCTTTCCTGTTGTGATACCGATACGGCAAAACCCCGCGCGGTTCGCGCGGTTTTTCAACACATAGGTAACCAGCGCAGGATTTGTCTGAGCTCTGCCGCGTCCATACACACGCCGAAAGTCGCTGTTTTGCTTAAGGACCATTATTTTCTGCAAATCAATCAGTCCGTCCGCCCGGGCTTGTCCTTTGACTTAATAAGAGAGCACTTTTCTGCCTTTTGCCCTGCGGCGGGCAAGAACTTTGCGGCCGCTTCTGTCGGACATTCGTTTGCGGAATCCGTGTTCCATTTTCCTGTGGCGCTTTTTCGGCTGGTAAGTCCTCTTCATATTCATCCAAACCCCCGTTTCAAAAATGCGTCCGTATTCACGGCGCACAGTATAATTGTGACAGGCAGAATCAATTCGGCCTTGCGAAACATTATTATATATCAGCGCTCTCGTTTGTGTCAATCTTTATTTTCACCGCTTCGTTCCTTACTCGATATTTTGCCCCGTATAATTTCGCAACTTTGGCGCCTGTTTATTGAAAAGGGGTGACGAATATGCTATACTTCTTAAAAAAGTATGAAAAGAAACGGAATTCTGCCGCAAAGGAGCAAGAAAATGGAATCCTTCAACGAGATGTGGGAGTCGGTCCGGCAGGAACTTAAGGAAAGCCTGTCGGAGGTAATTTATAATGTATGGCTTGACGAGCTCGAGCTGGTGTCTTTTGAGAGTGACAGAGCCGTCCTGTCCATATCGCAATTTAAAAGAAAAATCATTGAGCAAAAATTTTACAATATCTTGTGCGGCGCTTTTGAGAAGGTGCTGGGCTTTCCCGTCGAGGTCATTCTGACCGAACCAGGCACCCCCAAAAAGCAGGAAGCGCCCGTGTCAAGATATTTTGACAATACATTTGAAACCTTTGTCGTCGGCTCGTCGAACAAATTCGCCCACGCGGCCGCCCAGGCGGTCGCCGCCAACCCGGGCGGTGCCTACAACCCTCTTTTTATATACGGCAGCTCGGGTTTGGGCAAAACGCATTTGCTCAGGGCCATCTGGCATGAAATTAAAAACAACAACCCGAACAAAAATTGCATTTTTACCCATGGCGAAGAATTCACCAACGAACTCGTGCGTTTTATAACCCAAAAAAATACCGGCGAGTTTCATGAAAAATACCGCAACGCCGACCTGCTCATCGTTGACGATGTCCAGTTCATCGCCGGCAGGGAATCGACGCAGGAGGAGTTTTTCCACACCTTCAACGCGCTCACACAGCTGGGCAACCAAATCGTGCTTTCCTCCGACCGGCCGCCCAAAGAAATAACGACTTTGGAGGAAAGGCTCAGGACGCGTTTCGAATGGGGCCTTCTGGCCGACATCCAGCCGCCCGACCTCGAGACGAGGATGGCGATCATCAAGCGCAAAGCGGAGCTTTTAGGGTTTGAACTGCCCGACGATGTGGTGCAGTACATAGCCGAAAGGCTGAAAAACAACATCCGCCAGCTCGAGGGCGCGGTTAAAAAAATGCAGGCTTTCGTGACCATTCACGGTTCTCCCAAGAACACGACAACGGCGCAGAACGCGATCAAGGACATTTTGAGTGACAGCCGGCCCCTGCCCGTGACCATTGAAAAAATCGTGCGCGAGGTTGCCAGGACCTACGGCGCCAATCCCGAAGATATCCGTTCCAAGAAGAGAGACGCGCCGATTTCAAAGATGCGCCAGATCGCGATGTATGTTGTCAATGAGGTTACGGATATGACGCAGGAGGCTATCGGCAGGGAGTTCGGAGGACGGCATCATACCACGGTTATCTACGCGTTGAGGGAGATTAAAAACGAAATCGACCGTGACGCGTCGCTGAGGGCGACCGTTAACGACATCATGAAAAATGTGCGCGAAAACCAGTCATGAACCGGAGGCGTTGAACTTGAAATTCACCAAAATGCACGGCGCGGGCAACGATTATATTTATGTCAATTGTTTCGTCGAGATTGTCCCGAACCCGGGGGAAACCGCCGTCAAAGTCAGCGACAGGCATTTCGGCGTCGGTTCCGACGGGCTTGTGCTCATCGAACCGTCCGAAAAAGCCGATTTCAAAATGGACATTTACAATTCGGACGGTTCGCGCGCGGCTATGTGCGGCAACGCCACGCGCTGCGTGGCCAAATTTGTCTATGACAAAGGCCTGACCGATAAAGACGAGATTACGCTTGAAACGCTCAGCGGCATCAAAACCATAAAAATGTTCATTGACGCCGGCAAGGTGACCGGGGCGAGGGTGAACATGGGCAAACCGGCCTTTGAGCCTTCTGTGATTCCCGTGCTGCTTGACGGCAGCCGTGTCGTCGGCAGGGAAATCGAAGCCGGCGGAGCCGTTTATGCCGTGACATGCGTTTCCATGGGCAACCCGCACTGTGTCGTGTTTGTCGACGACCCCGACGCGCTTGACCTTGAAAAAACGGGGCCTGCGTTTGAGAATCATCCGCTCTTCCCCGATCGGGTCAATACGGAATTTATCAAGGTTATCGACGGCCAAACGCTTCAAATGCGCGTTTGGGAAAGGGGAGCGGGTGAAACGCTCGCCTGCGGCACCGGGGCTTGCGCCGCCGCTGTCGCCGCCGTTATGAACGGCTTAAGCCGCAAAGACAGCGATATCAAAGTGGTGTTAAAGGGCGGGGAACTGACCATCCGATGGGATTCGGCGACCGATGAAGTGTTTATGACGGGGCCCGCCGAAACCGTTTGCGACGGCGAATACTATTTATAAACTCACTATTCAATCAACCGGAGGCCGCGATGAAAATCAACGACAATTTTCTAAAACTTCAAGACAATTACCTGTTCAGTATGATCGGCCAAAAAGTCAGGGAGTATAAAGCAACGCATCCCGGGGCCGATGTGATCAGCCTGGGCATCGGCGATGTTACCAGGCCGCTCCCCGAAGCGGTGGTCAACGCTGTCAAAAGCGCCGCGGACGACATGGCGTCGGCGGAAACCTTCAAGGGCTATCCGCCGGAATACGGCCACGCCTTCCTGCTCGAGAAAATTCAACAAGCCGACTACGCCTCAAGGGGCGTCGACATCGGTATCGACGAGATATTCCTCAGCGACGGCGCCAAAAGCGACACGGGCAACATCGGCGATATTTTTGACAAAGGCAACGCCGTCGCCGTTTGCGACCCGGTGTACCCCGTTTATGTCGACACCAACGTCATGGCCGGGCGGGCCGGCGAACTTGACGGCGGCGGCCGATGGAGCAATATCGTCTATATGCCTTGCACAGCCGAGTCCGGCTTTTTGCCCGAACTGCCCGAAAAGCGCGCGGATTTGATTTACCTGTGTTTCCCGAACAACCCGACCGGTATGGGCATTACGGCGGAGGAACTTCGCCGGTGGGTTGACTACGCCAATGAAAACGGCTGCGTTATTCTCTATGACGCGGCTTATGAAGCGTATATAACGGAGGGCCTGCCCCACAGCATTTTTGAGATTCAAGGCGCCAAAACCTGCGCCATCGAGTTTCGGAGCTTTTCGAAAACGGCGGGCTTTACGGGCGTACGCTGCGCTTTCACGGTAATCCCCAAGGAGTTGAAGGCGGGCGGCGTCAGTTTGAACAAACTTTGGGCAAGGCGGCAGGCCACGAAATTCAACGGCGTGTCGTATATCACCCAGCGCGCCGCGGAAGCTGTATATTCCGAAGAGGGCCGCGAACAGGTCCGGGCCACAATCGCCTATTATCATCAAAACGCCCGGGTGATTCAAAACGGCTTGACAAAGGCGGGCTTTCGGTCGTGGGGCGGGGTCAATTCACCGTATATTTGGCTTCGCGTGCCCGAAGGGCTCAAATCCTGGGACTTTTTCGACTTGCTTCTCAAAAAGGCCCGCGTTGTGGGTACGCCGGGTTCGGGCTTCGGCCCGGCCGGCGAAGGGTATTTCCGCCTGACCGCGTTCGGCAGCGCCGAAAAGACGCTCGAAGCGGTTGAAAGAATACAAGCGCTGTTTTAATCAATACGCGTCCACTCCATTTATTGAGCCGCGGAATACGGCAGATTGGAATTTGAAACATGGGACTTTTCAGTAAAATCAACAAAGGTCTGAAGAAAACGCGTGACTCCATGGCGAGCGCCATCGATTCGATGCTTCACGGCCAGACGGAAATAGACGACGATTTTTACGACGGCCTAGAGGAAATCCTTATCATGGGCGACGTCGGTGTCGCCACAGCCGCAACGATAACCGAACAACTTCGCGAACGGGTGCGCAAAAAAAATCTCCGCCGCGCGCAGGATGTCCGCAACGCCATTAAGGAAATCGTCGCGGAACTGCTCGGCGGCGGCGAGGAAATGAACCTGTTGACGATTCCTTCCGTCATTCTTGTCATCGGCGTCAACGGCGTCGGCAAAACGACGACGATCGGCAAGCTCGCGGCGATGTATAAAGCCGAAGGCAAAAAGGTGATTGTCGGCGCGGCCGATACCTTCCGCGCGGCGGCTATCGAACAGCTGGAAATCTGGACGCAGCGCGCGGGCGTCGATATTGTCAAGCACAAGGAGGGTGCCGACCCGGCCGCGGTGGTGTTCGACACGATATCCGCGGCAAAAGCGCGCGACGCCGATATCTTGATTATCGACACCGCCGGCCGGCTTCACAACAAAAAGAACCTCATGGAGGAGCTCGCCAAAATTTACAGAGTAATCGACCGGGAATTGCCTTACAGCGACCGCGAGGTGTTGCTGGTGCTTGACGCGACCACGGGCCAGAACGCCGTCAACCAGGCCAAGGAGTTCAAAAGCGTGGCGGAAATTACGGGCATTATATTAACAAAGCTTGACGGAACCGCAAGGGGCGGGGTGGTGCTCGCGATTAAGAATGATTTGGAAGTGCCGGTCAAGTTTGTGGGATTGGGCGAAAAGATCGACGACTTGCAACCCTTCAGCGCGCCCGCTTTCGCCGAGGGCTTGTTTGATGTTGAAAACACGGCCGGCAGCGAGGAAGAGAATGACTGAAACCCGTTTTCTGATAGCGACGCACAACACGAAAAAGCGCGACGAGCTTCAACGGATTTTAGCGCCGTTGGGCATCCGGGCGGTTCTCGGCGCGGATATCGGCATGGATCTGGCCGATGTGGAGGAAACGGGCCAAACCTTTGAGGAAAACGCGCTGTTAAAAGCCGAAAGCGGCTGCCGGGAAAGCGGCCTGCCTTGTATCGCCGACGATTCCGGCTTAGTGGTTGACGCTCTGGGCGGTGCGCCCGGCGTGTACTCCGCGCGTTACGCGGGCGTCCACGGCGACGACGACGCCAATATCGTAAAATTGCTCGGCGAACTCGAAGGCGTCCCGGACGAAAAACGCGCGGCAAGGTTTGTCTGCGCGGCCTGCTGTGTTTTTCCGGACGGCAGGCATATAAGCGCGAGGGGGGAATGCGAGGGGTTTATCGGTTATGAAAAAGCCGGGAACGGCGGTTTCGGGTACGACCCCGTATTCCTGCCGGTTTTGCCCGGCGGTGCCGGTGAAGAAGCGAGAACGATGGCTCAACTGTCCGACGAAGAAAAAGACTCTGTCAGCCACAGGGGAAAAGCTCTGAAAACATTGACGGACAAATTGGAGATGACGCTATGACAAGCAAGGAACGCGCCCGCCTGAGAGCGATGGCGAATACCATCGAACCTGTTTTTCAAATCGGAAAGGGCGGCCTTTCCGACGCGTTGATCACACAGACAAAAGACGCTCTCAAAGCCAGAGAGCTCATCAAACTGAAAGTATTGCTGGAAACATCGCCGGAGGCGCCGAAAGAACTCGCCGTAAAAATCGCGGAGGCCACCGAGTCGGAAGTGATTACGGTCGTCGGCGGCAGCATCGTGCTGTTCAAGGAGAACCCGGAGTTGTGGGAAGGGCAGGAGAAGAGGAACAAAACCCCTGTCCGCAAACCGGTGTTAAAGACCGGAGGCGCCGCTGCCAGGCCGCGTAAAAAAGCACAGAGCGGTTATAAAGCGAAACCGAAAGCGGAGCGGGCTGTCAAAAAGACGGCGGAAGAACCCAAACAAAAAGATGCCAAAAAGCAGGTTTTCAAAAGTGCCAAGTACGCCACGGCCAAGCCCGGTAAGACGCAAAACAAACCCGCTTCGCCGAAACCGGCCGGAAAACCCGCGGTAAAGGGCGAGAATTATAAGAAGAAGCCCTCTCCGAAAATTCCCGGCAGAATGTAATTTTACCTGCAATGGAAATTTTTGAATTCGCATAAAAACAGTTGACAAAACCGGATTGTGTGCTACAATGATAATCCGCCTCAACGGAAAGGACGTGACGGATTTGGGCGAAAACGACAGCGTTAAAATTGCCGCCCAAAACAAAAAAGCCTATCACGACTATTTCGTGCTTGAGGATTACGAGGCGGGCATCGAGTTGTTCGGCACCGAGGTCAAATCCATCCGGCAGGGGAAGGTTAACCTCAAGGATTCCTGGTGCGTCATCAAAAACGGCGAGATGTTTCTCAACGGCATGCACATCAGCCCTTACGAGCACGGCAACATCTTTAACCGCGACCCGGTTCGCGTGCGCAGGCTGTTGATGCACAAACGCGAAATCCGCCGGCTTTACGCCGAAGTCAAACAGCAAGGCCTGGCGCTCATTCCGCTTTCGATTTATTTCAAAAAGGGCCGGGCAAAGGTAAAAGTCGGCCTGTGCAAGGGCAAGAAGCAGTACGACAAACGCGAAACCGAGGCCGGCAGGGCCGCTCAACGGCACATAGAGCGGACCTTGAAGGACAGGTAGCAGATTTACGACAAAGATATTGTGCCATAATTAGAAGGTCTGGCATCTAATATCTAATGTCTAACATCTAGATTGGGGGATGAAAGGATTTCGACGGGGGTTTTGAGACACAATAAGCGAGTAGCGGTACGGAACCGCTATAAAATCCGTAGTTTAATTTTAAACGACAACAACACAGCTTTAAAAGCTGCTTAATTAATTAAGCAGCCGTTCCTCCCGGGAGCACCGCGGCCCGGACAGGAGCGTCGATTAGCGGTGAACGTGCACGGGGGAGAGCCGCGTAACCCGTCATGAACAGCGAGGCTACCGTAGGAGCCAGCCTGCCCGCCGGCGTGCTTTGAGGGGAATCCCAAATAACGGGCTACACTCGTAGAAAGTTGTGAGGATGAATTTTCGGACGCGGTTTCGATTACCGCCATCTCCACCATAAAGAAAAAGTCGCTGTGAAGCGGCTTTTTCTTTTTGTGCTCTTCACTTTTCACTCTTCTCTGCGTATTTCCGGCGGCTCATGACAGATGACGTTACAAAACAGCCTAAAAAAACGAGAAAAACGTTACAAATCAGCCTGAAAAACTAGGAATAATGCTACAAAGCATAATGTAACAGACGAGAATAATGTTACAATACCTTTAACAAATGCTTCCGTTAGCAATCTGTTCTTTTTAGGATTTTGGAGGTGCGTTTTATGGCTATGCTGCAAACCATTTTCCTCAGTATTGTTTTGCTGATCCAGTCCACCTTTGCGTCCGCGTTCCTGACTTCGTATTACGCGAAACCTCTCGATTACGGTGGCGGCCCCTATGCGGAATCGGTTATCTCGGAGTATCTCCCCGTTTATGTGAACGGCGCAACGGAGTATGTCGTTGTCTACCCCGACAATGCCGCCAAGTCAATATTGACCGGTGCCCGGTGGCTGACGGAATACACGGCGGCAATGACAAATACCGGCGGGCTCGAGGTGTATACCGTCAGCAACAGGCCACAGGGTAAAAAGTACATCGCGCTGGGCGATACGGGCCTGGACGGCGGCGCTTTGGGCGGTTCCATAACCCAACTCAAAGACGAGGGCTTTGTGAAAAAGGTCATTGGCGGCAACATTTACATCTACGGCATCGGCAGGGGAACGATGTACGGCTGCGCGAGCTTCATTGAGGAACAGCTCGGCTGCCATTGGTATGCCCCCGAGCTCAAGGTTATACCGGAAAAGAAAGACATTGCCATCGATAAAAATCTCAACGACATACAGAACACCGCTTTGGAATACCGGGATGTTTTCTGGTCGGTCGTCAACACCAATCCGGAATGGAAGGCGTTTCATAAAATCAACTCGGGCATGGGCTCTTATCTGGGTGAGGAATACGGCTACGGCGTGAATTATATCGATTTCTGCCATTCGATGAGCCGGCTGGTGCCGGACAGCCTGTATGCCGAGCATCCGGAATACTTTTCCTACCGGCAATCAAGCGATTCCAGGACGACGGGGCAGCGCTGCCTGACCAATCCGGATGTTCTGAGGATTACCATAGAATCTGTTTTTGACAGAATACGCAACGCGCCGCCGGATTTCAACATTATGTCCGTTACGCAGAACGATAACAACGATGTCTGCGAATGCCCGGATTGCCTGGCCATGGACGCCCTGTACGGCGGCCCGTCGGGAACGAATATATGGTTTGTCAACCAGGTCGCGGACGCCGTGAAAGCGGAGTTCCCCGGCAGAAATATTCAAATCGACACCTTCGCCTATGACTACACTACCCACGCGCCCACCGGCATTTTGCCCCGCGACAATGTGATTGTCCGCCTGTGCACCATCGGCTCCTGTTTCTGCCACCCCATCGCCGAATGCGGCCACGGCCGGTCGCTGAGCGTGTTTGAGAATTACTCGAAAAAAGAGTCAACCTATGCCGGGGATTTTGCGGACTGGTCGGCGCTTTGCGAGCAGTCGGGCGCCAAACTGTATGTGTGGGATTACACGACCCATTTCAAGTGCTATACCGAGCCCTTCCCCAACCTGCATGTGTTGGCGGCGAACATCCGGTTCTTCATCGACAACAGCGTTTACGGCGTGTTTGAGCAGGGGAATTACGACGGCGGCCGGAACGGGGAGTTCGGCGAGCTGCGGGCGTTTTTGCTGGCGAAACTCCTGTGGAATCCGGAAGAAAACGCGGAGCACTTGATCAACGAATTTATGAAGGCCTATTACGGCGAAGCGTCCGCGCCGTATGTAAAGGAATATCTGGATTTAATCTCCCAGAAGGCGATTAACACAGCCCATCTTTTCATTTTCGGCCGGCCCGAGCAGAATGTGTTCTACACCCCGGCGGATTACCGGCAATACGACGCTCTTTGGGACAAAGCGGAGGAAAATGCCGCGAACGCGTACCAGCTTGACAATGTGCGCCGTTCAAGATTATCCCTTCGAATTCACAAAGCCAACATGGTTACCGGTGAATTTTCACTCGGCAACCCTTGCAGGCTCCAAGAAAACAAAAAGCTTTTCCATGACATGATTATGCTTGGTATAGACAAGTTGAGGGAAGGCGAGCCGATATCTATGCCCTATGACACATATGTATGGTCGCTTCGTCCCATCGAATGGGGCGACCCCCTCGCCTGGGTTGAGTTTGTCGACCCGAGCAAAGTTGTCCCGCTTGACCTTGAAGAATACCGCAGAACCCATTCATGAAAATCAAAACGCGGCGGCACAGGGAAAGCCCTGTGCCGCCGAAATTTTTCTATCTTCCGTTCTGCGGGATTTCCGATAAAAACAAACCCGCGAGTTCGGCCGCCGCGGCGTCCTCGGCGTTCCAAATCCCGTCCCCGTTCACATCCGCCGCCAACGCGGCCGCTGTGCCGGGTTGCTGCAGCATGCCGGCGGCGAGCATTTGAATAAGCGCCGCGTCCGCCGCGTCGACACAGCCGTCACTGTTTGTGTCGCCGAAAACAACGGCGTCCGCCGCGTCGAGGGTATCCCCGTATTCATCCGCAAGAGTAATTTTAAAGCCGGTCCCCACTTTCGCCGTGTCCGGTACCGGGGCCCCTTTCGGGCCGGTGACGGCGATGTTCTGCGCGTCTTCAAACATGGCGCGGATTTGCCCGGCGGTATTTTGTTTTAAATCAAATCCGGTGACGATACCGGTTTCGCGGTCGACAACCAGGGCAGAATTCTCAATCGGCTTCAATTGTGAATACAATGTTCTAAACGCGCTTTCGAGCAATACGCGGCCGCGGTCCTGCGACAGTTCCCATATGCCCGCTCCGGCAAGGCCGAGCGCTTTGGCGTATTTCACTTTTTCCGCGATGGAGCGCGCGTTGTCATACGATATGAAAGTACCGTTGCCGTATAGATAGGGGACGCGGGCTTGGCTGTCGAAAAAATTGGTATAATTTATATTGTTCAGATAGGTTTTGACAATACTGTCGTATGAAAGGGACACCGCCGATGTAAACAAACTGAACAGCCCGTTTCCCGCCGCGGTGACATTGTTGTATTTGTAGCCGTAAAACGGCATGCCGAGAACGATTTTGGAAGCCGGCACCCCCGCCGCGAGATAAGGCTCAACGGCGTCCCGGACAGACATTTTATACTGCGGGCTCGGGGCGGTTGTGTTGTAAAGGGGCGCGTTAAAATCCGAATACCTGTCCCACGGGCCGTGCAGGTCATAAGCCATGACAAACAAAAAGTCGACTTCGGCTGCCGCGTTTAAAGGCTCGATTTTACTCAGGTAATAAGCGCCGGCTCCGCCCGCCGCCGTCAGCCAGTATTTTTTCCCGTCCGCGCGGCTCTGCGCGTCGAGTTTCTCTCTGACGGCGCGCAGAAGAAGTGAAAAGTTTTGTTTGTCCGCCGCGCGCGCGGTATTCGTCGGCAGACCGCCCGAAACAGGATACTCCCAGTCGATATCCACGCCGTCAAAACCATGGGCCAGGATGAAGTCCAGGCAGCTTTGAGCAAAAACGCTTCTGTTCGCCGCGGTCGAAGCCGCGTCGGAAAAGTACCTCGAATAGGTCCATCCGCCAACGGAAATCAAGGTCTTAAGCCCCGGGTGATTTACCTTGAGTTGTCTGAGTTCCGTGAAATTCTTCAGGTCGGCGGACGGGTCGCCGAGCCGAAGCCGGAAGTCGCTGCCGAGGTCCGCAAACGCGTAGAAGATATGGGTGAGCCAAGCGGCGTTAATAGCGGCCGGCGTGTATCCCGTAGCGGCGGACCAACCCGCGTAATAACCGGCGAGAACCTTTCCGTCGGTGCCGGTTCCCGGGACAGAAACGGACGGCTCCGGCAGGGCCGTCTTTACTGCCGGAGCCAAAAAGTTGAAGGCACTTTGTCCGCGGGCTGTTTGAACCGCAACCTGAGCGGAGGCGTTCGCTTCGAAACTTGGGTTTAACGCGGAATAGGACTCCGGTTTGCCGGAGAGGGTGCTTTCAAACCGGACCGTCGGCAGCATGAAGAGGATAATGCAGACGGCAATTTTTATACTCGTTATCGGACGCATATGTATATCTCCGCTGTTGGTTATAAATCAATCTTAACAGCCTCGGTGACAGCTTACAACAAACAATTTTTGGAAGGCGCTTTTCGGTTATTTGTTGTTTGTTAAAGATTATTGTTAGATTATGTTAATGCTTGACGCTTCCGAGAAAAGTGTGTTATAATGCAACTCGTAAATTGAGGTATTATCGGTTTTGGTTTTTTATTTTTAATTAACTGGAGGATGGTTTTATGGCGCAGATGAAAGACAGTATCAAAAAGGCGTCTGCTCGCAATATCGTCGTTATCGTGGCCGCTGTTTTGGCGATAGCTGTCGCGATACCCGTCGTCATGCATTTCCGAAAAGTCGCGGTTCAGGCCGGCGCCGACGAGACGGAAACCGTCGAATCGGGTACCGATTACAATCCGTCTGCGACTGTTCCGTCGGAAGAAACATCCACGACGATTCCCGACGTATCGCAAACGGAACTGTCGACGATTCCCGACGTTACCGGCACAACCTGGACCTTGCCGGGTATCAGGCCGCCCGTTTCCACGACAAAGGCCGCGATTATCGGCGCTGTTCGTATCACTTCCCTTAAAATAACACCCTCCACTATGGTGATGAATAAAGGCGAGTCCCGTGAGCTGAGTGTGAAAGTGGAACCTGCCAATGCCGCGAATGAGGTCACATGGACTTCCAACAAACCGAATATCGCGACGGTAGACGACGCCGGTAATGTCAAAGGCATATCTGCCGGGGTTGCCCACATCACATGCACCGCGAAAGACGGCAGCCGTAAATCTGACACGACCACGGTTTCTGTCGTTGCAGATCAGCTTACGCGCGAAGAAATTGCCACCGCCGAGCTGTTTTCCTATATGTTTAACCCCGACGGCAATTTCTTTTACACCTCGGACGAACCGTGGCAGAGGCAGTTCGGTTTCAACCTGCTGTATGACTTGGGCGCACCCCTCGCCGGCATGTTTTACAACACCGTCAGGGTGAAGTTCAAGTACAACGATTTGGACTGGATGGTCCAGCTTTGGAAAGGGCAGTACGGCTTTCTTTTTATCGGTTCCGAAATCGGGGTGTATACCAAACCGGAAGCCAGAACCACCAACCACTACGACTGCGCGACCGATGAAAACTCCCTGAAGATGCAAATGACCCTCTATGATGCCGATAAATTGCTTTTTACGAGGGATTACGCAAAATCATGGTGGATGACCGGCTTTGTGCCGGGAAAGGTTACGCGTTTCAGTAATCCAACCGGATTGACCGTCCTTGCGAGGATTACCCTGAAAAGCCCGGAGATGACCGCCGCTTTTACGGAAGCGTTTGCGAAGTGCGGCTTTAAAAAGGCCGATGCAATCAACAGAACTTCATACGATTCCTACAAAGTCATTGGGAATGATGTATATTTCAACTGGAAATATATCAAACACAGCTTAACCGATTAATTCGAATATAAAATTGAAAAAAACAGCGAAAAAGAGTAACTTGCAAAGTTAAATTCCACTTTTAGGGCAAGAAGCGGAAATAAGTTTCGCGACAAATTCCGGTTGCAAAGTTGCGAGAGTAGAATCCAGTTATGGTAGAATAAAGGTGTGT